>Ga0315915_1000042_pt1 | contig 80209 bp, 73 predicted proteins | sample MpolbnodulesMG_FD_207738 | JGI IMG/M metagenome (GOLD analysis project Ga0315915, IMG submission 207738) | Medicago polymorpha root nodule microbial communities from Los Angeles, California, United States - branched nodules | ecosystem: Host-associated > Plants > Roots > Nodule | place: USA... | reverse complement strand
CCTTTTGGCGAGCACTGGCGAATACTGCGATATTGGTGGTGGCGGTGGCGGTCTGCCTGATCAACGATCAACTGTCCGCTGCGATGGTGATCCCCATTACCATCGCATCGCTGCTCGGCCAACTCGACGTCGGAGCGAGCGGCCGCGTGGCAATCGGCCTTGTGATCATCAATCTGTTCGGAGGGATACTGGCATCCATTGCCTATGCCATACTTACTTTGCGTCCAGAACTGTTCTCGATCTTCCTCATGGTCCTCGTGGTGTCATTGATCCTCGGCGGACGCGCCGCTGCAAGTTCGCAAGACGCCAAGATGTTCGCAGGCGCTCTCACGACATTCCTGATTCTGTTTGGACTTGGCGTGTCACCGGTGCCGGGCAGTGCCGCCGAGTCCTTCGCGACCCGCATTGTATTTGTCGGCGCGGCTTTGATCTATGCGCTGCTGATGGCTCTCATCTTCTGGCCGCAATCGGAACCACGAGAAAGTCACGCCAAATGACGTGCGAGATCTCTCCGAGATTCCATTCTCGATGGCGCTTCGCGCTTGGACGCTTCTTCTCGCCTTGTTCCAACCCAGCACAGCTATTGGATTTGGCGGCCATTGAGCGTAACCCCAAACCGGCGCGGCTCAGCAACATAATCAGAAGTTGTTACTTGCAGCGATGCGTGCATTGACCGACAATGCGTCTGCGATGCCTTTTGTCAAAGGCACGATAGACCCGCATTGACTGACCATTCGAAGACGCTGCAGACGCCACGCCCATGGCGCTCCAGGAGGAATTCGAAATGACACTGCGCGGCTCATTTAAAACGCTGTTTGCCACGGGGATTTCTGTTTCGATAGTTGGGTTCGCACAAGCCGTCGCCGATCGAAGGGAAATGAGCTATTCGCCTGTCCGCGGCAGTGCTCCCCAAGACAATTTCGGCGACACTCATCCGAATGTCGCATATTCGATGAACGCTCGTTGGGTCGGGCCGCGCTTCGCCGAATGAACGAACATCGCATTGCACGGCGAGGCGGTAGGGGCAGCAAGGTGCCCGCATGCATCACAGATTCCTTTGTCGCTGACCGCTCGGAGAATACTGGGACTAGCCAGCCGCGTGGAGCCGAACGGCCAATGGGCAACAGGGAGACGATCTCATCCTGTCTAAGCCGTAGCGCAGCATCAAGGCCTGCTCCTGCCACGAAGAAGACGCTGACGATCACGCCTGAGGGGCGTGATCGTCAGCGATGAGTCCTGCCGGAACGGGACGGTGCCATGCAGGCCACGCGCGCCTGCCGGGAGCCTAACTAAAGTAGATATCCCCTGCGAACTGCCTGCCAGCCGACACCGGAAGGCTGTGTAGAACGCCGATTGGATGACACTGGGCGGTCGGGGGTGGAGCGTAGAGAACGCGAAGCTCGAACGTTCACCGCGGCCGACGCGTTAAGTTTGCGTCTGGTGATCGGAGATCAGAAGATCTGGCCTGCTGCCTTCGACCACCTACACGCTAACAAATAGCATCAAAATCGTAGGACACGACTCAGGAGGTGGCAGAGACTGGCCCCTTGTTAGTGCCGAGCCAAGCCTGCAACACAGTCCAAAGCACTGCCAGCGTCGTCGCGCCGATAAACATGCCGGTAAAACCCCATGCTGCCAGGCCGCCAATGACCCCGATGAACAGCACGAGCATCGGTAACTGGCCGCTACGCGCGATCAGCATGGGCTTGACGATATTGTCTGTGCCCATGAGCACAATGATCCCCCATGCAGCCATGAAAATCGCCCAACCGGTCTGTCCCTCGGCGCCCAGCCAGATCGCCACCGGCAACCACACCAGAAGCGGTCCAATCTGGATAACGGCCAGGAAGAACGTTGCGGCGGCCAAGGCAACCGCTCCAGGAACGCCGGCGGTTACGAAGCCGATCCAGGCCAACACGCCCTCGAGCAGGGCCGTTCCAATTACGCCGACTGCAACGCCGCTTATGGCCTTTCCCGCGGCACTCAGCAGTTCCGGCCCCTTTGGTCCGACTATGCGCACCATGATGGCCGATACAAAACCCAACGCCCAGGTGCGCGATGCATGAAATATCGCGGCCAACACGACACCCACGAAAATTTCAAGGACAGCCAGCAAAAGACCCGTCCCGAGGTTGAGGAGCCAGCGCCCCGCGGCGGCGAGCTGGGGTTGATACCGCTCCAACAACTCCAAGCCTTCGCGCTGCAGTTCCTGCCACGCTGCCGCCGCCTTGCTTCCGACCAGCGGAAGTCCTACAATCCACTCGGGCAGGTTAGGGATTCCGCGGGTGCTCGCCGCGCTCAGCCACGCTCCGGCAACGCCCAACTGGCTGGCAACCGAAGAACATAGGAAGATCAGCGGCACGACGGTAATAGTCGCGGCGACAGCGCCGAATATCACCGCAGCCAGGCGGCGCCTTCCGTTCAGCAGGTCAACCATGCGATCAAACAACCCCGCCGTGGCTGTGGCAAGAATGACCGCATAGGTCAGGATCCCGACAAAGGGTAGCAATACCCAGAAGGTCGCGGCAATCAGTATGGACACCAGCAGCAATGCCAGGGCGATCTCGATGATTTTCTGGTGCTGGCCGTGATCACTACGCATTTCTTGCATAACGCACCTCCTGGTTTGGATCAGAAGTCAGTGAGGCCCGGCAGACGCAAAGGTCGCATACATGGCTTTCATGCACTCGGAGCGGTTTCGCACCGCAAGTCATTGTTTCACGGTTGGGCGACATCTTGTTGCGCAGCGCGCCGCGAGAACCATATTTCCGAGACTTTGAAAAGAAATGCCGTGGTCCAGCCGAACAACAGTATTCCGTTCACACCTTCAATGGCACTGGCGAGCCGCCACTCGGGCGATAGCGTCACGTCGCCGTATCCAATCGTGGCGAAGGTAATCGCCGAGAAATACACGGCTTCCTCAAAGTTATGCAATTCGCCTGCCAACCGATATGCCGCCGCCCACACCATGATCTCGATTATGTGCGCAATCACAAAGCCGGTCACAAAAAAGCAACTGACACCCAGCCGCATGTACGCGGGAAGTTTGCCGGTATCGGTAAGGGGGCCCCGTCCTATACGGAACAATAGCATAACTGCCAGGCCGTGAATAAAGATCGTGGTGAGCAGCACGCCAGTGGCCGTGACAATCTGATGTAACATCTTTGTCCGCCCTCCTGGCAACAAATGCCGTGTCACCCCGTTTTCATCGAGCGAAGCTGCTTGCCAACTCCAGTCGCGCTGGACGATCACCCTCATCCAGCGGCGAGACGTAGCAACTCCGATGTATGGTCTCCAGCCCCTTCGGAACCCCTGTTCTCCAATAAGTAATTGCCTCGAAGTGATCGCCGACTGGCTTTAAACTTATGCCCGCTGGGTACTTGTTCGAACGCTCGTGTCGCTTCGAACCGATTTGATCTGGAAAAGCTTCGTTTAGAGGCCAAAATCAATATGTGAAATCCATGGGAAGCTTCACCCCAATAGCGTCTCCCAGAAAACTATCTACCATGCTCATCGGATTGTCTACCGCTCAGGGACGCTATAGTTCGGATTATACTCTCGCTTGGCGGCTGCTGCGAAGTAGGGTATCGTCGACGCATCTTTTCATCGGGCGGAATGCTCCCCCATCTGAACCAGCGGGCCTCCTCTTGGCTGAACGCGTGTGTTCAGTTCCTTGTCGACTGCGTTTGTTGTCTTGGTCTCGTTCGCCCCACCAAGCCGCGGCAATGATGGGAACTACCGGAAACCCGGCGCGGTCCACATCGCGCCAACCCCACCTTTGGCTTTTGTACTACACTTCTGGCCACACGCCTGCTAACTTCCCTTAAAGAAAATCAGTGCTCGGTAATCAGATTCACAAGTCGTGAGGAGGATTCCGGGTCAAACGCACACATTTCGATTTGGACAAAAATACGACTTGCGCTGGCGAAATTTTCGTCGCACCGCCTCGCTATGTGAGGGGTTTGTTCCAAAACTGCTCATGGCGGGCGCCCACAAATACCCTGTCTTGGTCACAAAGTATGGCAGACCCGGTCAATCGGTACAGCAAGGAATCCATGCAACAGGCTTCGGACCAGGCAGCAGTGCGATGTTCATGGCCATAAGCTTTCACACCGGCCAGTCAACAATACAACCAGGTGCGAAGCCGATTGTCGATTTATAGCGACCGCGCTTATAAACTTCCCTAATTGCTGTGGAACTGGCCACTCCTGGCTCCGCGAGACCATCATTGTGAGGGGACGACCACCGGCCCTTCAAACCTGGCGGTCCGGGTCCGCCCGTTGCACCATCTTTTCAGCACAGAACGGGAACGCCGGACTGGTTTTCGGCGCGCAGGCCGGCTTTTCTGGACAAGCTGGAGTGGCTAAGCAGGAACAAATAGGAAGGTGGTTGAGTTGATTCAGTCGCTCGACTCTCGAGGGGACCGCATTTAACGTCTTCAGCTAAAATCAGCACGTCGCCCATAAGGATAGCAGAACATATGGCCGACTCCCTCGACCACGCACCGGCACAAGCGAACAGCCTGCCACAATTCCTGGCGCTGACCATCGGGGCAATCGGCGTAGTCTATGGCGATATCGGCACCAGTCCTCTCTATGCCTTCCGCGAGGCACTGCGCCCGTTTGGACCAGGTGGCGTCGGGCGGGACGAAGTCATCGGTCTCGTGTCGCTGGTACTCTGGACGCTGACCGCCATCGTGACCATCAAATACGTGCTCTTTCTGCTTCGCGCCGACAACGATGGTGAGGGTGGCACTTTGTCTCTGCTCGCCCTGTTGCTGAAGAAGGGCACCAAATATCCGGTCCTCATGTTTTGCCGGCATTCTAGGCGCTGCCCTGTTCATTGGTGACGCGATGATTACGCCGGCGCTGTCGGTACTGTCGGCCGTCGAGGGCTTGAAGCTCGTGACGCCGGCGCTTGACGATTACGTTCTGCCGATCTCCGTCGTGATAATCCTGCTGCTTTTTGCGGTCCAGTCACGCGGGACCGGTGCAGTTTCGGTGTTCTTCGGCCCGATCACGCTCGTTTGGTTTCTCGTGATGGCAGCAGCCGGTGTTGCGCATATAGGCGACGATCTGGCGATTCTTTCGGCCTTTAACCCGCTCAATGCGATCGGTTTTTTATGGAATGCCGGCCTCACCGGCTTCATTGTACTCGGCGCCATCTTCCTCACCGTGACCGGAGCTGAAGCGCTCTATGCCGATCTGGGCCATTTCGGTCGCCTCCCCATCCAGGTGGCCTGGTTTGCCGTCGTGTTTCCGGCTCTTGCGTTGAACTACCTCGGACAGGGCGCGCTGGTGTTGTCCCATCCCGATGCCCTCTCCAATCCGTTTTTCCTGATGTTCCCGACCTGGGCCTTGTTGCCGATGGTGATCCTTGCCACGGCCGCAACGATCATCGCCAGCCAGTCGGTGATCACCGGAGCCTTTTCGCTTATACGGCAAGCGATCCACCTCGGCTTCCTCCCCCGCTTCGAGATCTGCTACACCTCGGAAACGCAAACGGGTCAGATTTACCTGCCCTTGGTCAACACCATCCTTTTGGCCGGTGTTCTCGCCCTCATGCTGATGTTCGGTAGCTCCGAAGCCCTTGCCCCCGCATACGGCGTATCGATTACCGGTGCGATGGTGATCGATACCATTCTCGCCTTCGAATTCGTTCGACGCCAATGGGGCTGGCCCGCTTTGACAGCCATAGCTGTCCTGCTTCCGCTGTTCAGTCTCGAATTGGTCTTTCTGGGTGCCAACTTGCTCAAGGTTCACCACGGAGGGTATGTGCCCATCCTCATCGCCGGCACCTTGATCACGATGATGTGGACCTGGCGGAAGGGTGTCAGCCTGCTGCGCGAGAAGACCGCCCGCCAGGACATTCCGCTCAGCCAGTTCATGACCATGGTCGAACGAAAATCCGAGCATGCTCCTGTGGACGTACCCGGAACAGCGATTTTCCTGACCGCCACGCCCGATACGACGCCGGCAGTTCTGTTGCACAATATCAAGCACAATCACGTCCTTCATCAGCACAACGTCATTATGACCATTAAGACCGCCCGGGTCCCGTATGTGCCCGAGAAGGACCGCTACACAATTACTAAGCTGTCTGATCGGTTCAGCCTGTTGGAGCTGAGATTCGGCTTCATGGACGATCAGAATGTCTCACGGGCGCTGGCGCGCTGCCGAAAGCAAGGTTTCAAGTTCGAGATCATGTCGACGTCCTTTTATCTCGGCCGGCGCAAGCTGATAGCCGACCCCCAATCAGGACTGCCCCAGTGGCAAGACAAGCTCTTCATCGCCATGGCCGACTCGGCAATTGATCCAACCGAGTACTTTCATCTGCCCGCCAATCGAGTCGTCGAGCTGGGAGAGCAAGTCATTATCTAAATGCGCACTCCATGCTTGGGAGCGGCATCACTGGGCATCCGCCGCGCGCAGCTTGATCGCACCCAGTTGAGAGAACATTTCAACAAACAAGCGGTTTGAAGAGCATTCCTATTTCAGGAGGATGTTCTCCTCTGAATGTCGGTTTAGCGAACAATCGCACAAGTCGACCAACTGCAGCGCTCCTTTCGGTTAGGCGGGAGCGTTGCTTTTTCCTAACGCCTCTTGGTTTTCCACAGCTTCACCGCGGAACATATCGTCGCCTTCAGCTTTCAGGGTCGTGTTCCAGGATTTACTCTCGATCTGGATGAGCACGGACAACGTGGGATCGGAAAGGCTGCGGCGGGGGCCATCGAAACTGCCGAATCCAACGTAATAGCGCGCAGTCCTATGGCGCTTGGCGCGATACCTCATTTTCCGGGAACCGCTACGCCTGCCTGGCGCAAACCCTCTATGAAATGCAGCTGGTCTCTGGACGGTGAATTCGCAATGCGACTTCGTTTCATGCATTCTCGAGGAAGCCAAAGACGTTGGTTTCAAGCCATTCTCTCTCGGTACGAGCCAAGCCCATCTTGCCGAGATTTCCAAGAATGGCGAGCAATATGACATGGTAGACAGGATTGGCGTCAAGGTCCGTCAACCGGGCCAGCGTTCGGCAGCGACGTAGTCGTGTTCAATATAGCAACACACCGCCAGCGCTGCCTCGAAATATCACTTGGAGTAGCGTCAACGACAGGCGTTCCGGTGCAGTACCGGTTCGCGTTCACATATAGCCATCTTTCTATATTTAGCAATTGCAGCCGAGCGGGATCTCGGCCGCACTCACTAACGCCTATTGCGCTTCATCAATCGTATCGATGTGTTTTGGTCCTTTCAGCGCCTGGGGTGCTTTGTAAGGCTGACAGGTCTCCGCCGACTCAGTCATCGGAGCCTTCTTCACAACCTGCTCGAGCTGGTGGGCGGCGGTGGCAGGTTCGCCGCTCCCTTCCACATGCACCGTGGGAACAGCGATCTTGACGCCATTCTCGTCGAATGCCTTCTTGATCATCATGAAAGCGCGGCGCTTGATGGCAAACTGCGTGCCAGGCTTGGTCATGAGTTTGAGCCTTAGTACGATTGCAAAGTCGCCAAAGCTGTCGACGCCCTGCATTTTCAGCGGCTGCAGCGTGTCTGCGGCGAATTCTGGATCGGCTGCCAACTCTTGGCCTACCTTCTTGATGAGCTTGCGCGCCAGCTCTACGTCAGTGTCGTAGGTGACGTTGAGAGTCATCTTATCGATTACCCAGTCCCGGCTCAAATTCTGGACGGCGCCGAGCTCTCCGAATGGGACAGTGAATATGGGTCCGCGATGATGCCTCAGCCGCACCGATCGCAGGCTGAAGGATTCGACGGTGCCTTTGTAGCTGCCGCTCTGGATGTATTCGCCGATGCGGAAGGCGTCGTCCAGCATGTAGAAGACTCCGCTCAAAACGTCCTTAACGAGGGTCTGTGAGCCGAAGCCGATGGCGACGCCGAAGATACCGGCGCCTGCAATCAAAGGTGCGATCTGCACACCCAGTCCGGAAAGAATTGCCAGCACGGCAACCGCGCAGATGAAGACTGCCAATGTGTTTCGAAATATCGGCAGCAGTGTACGCAGCCTGCCACTCCGTGCCACCTGGTCCTCGGTGCCGCCTGCATCCTCGGCAAGGTCCATCCGATAGGCGATCAGCGCCTTGGACGATTGCCAAAGCAAATCGGCAACCAGCAGGACGACAATTGTATTCAGCACTCCGTTGATCACAATTATTCCAATCTCGCTACCGGCTAGCGCTGCAGCGCTAAAGCGCCAGACATATGCCAGCCACGCGACCGCCGCTGCGATTACTAGCGCCCGGGCGCTCCTGACGATCATCGAGTTCAGCATGACGCCGAGAGCGCCGGTCAGCTGCACCCGATTGGCGAAGACTTGCGCCACACGACCGACGCCGCGCGTCAGAGCGGGCAGGACCAGCGAATAGATGCCAATGAACAGCAGCCCGAAGAGACCGGCGACCCATGCCAGCCAGAGTACGATCAGATAGAGGCTGAGCAGCGAGCGGACGACGGGAGAGGTGATTTTGCCGGGCCGTCGCCAAACCGTCTCAATCGCGATCGCCAGGATACCGAATCCGAACGCAAGCGATGCAAGCCTTGCTACGTCTATGGAGAAGCCAAAGGAGGGCATGAGGCTGACAACGGCCCAGCCTATTAACAAGAAACCGGCGCTGAGACTGACCCGCCGAAGCCAAAATCGCCCAGCGGCATCGGTTTCCGCAACAGGCACCGGTTGATACGACGAACCGCTGCCGGCGCCGCCGAAGGCAACTAGCAATCGCGCGATCGTGTAGACGAATCGGAACGCAATGAAGGCAAGAAGTAGTGTCAGCACTACCTTGCGCAGCAGCGGCGGCCATTCGAACGCCAAGAACGAACCGACGCTTGCCAACGCAAACGTCAGCAGCGCAACAGCGTCCGAGAGAACCGTCTGCCCCGCGTCACCTCTCTCGCCCGGCGTTCGCGCCCGCGTCAGAGCCCGTCGGGTCAGCCACTCGGTGCCGAAGCCGACCCCGAGCAGAAGTGCCAAAATGCCGACGACCAGACCCGGCGTACCCGAATTCACGTCGCGCACGCTCACAGCAAAGGCATTCGCCAGTTCCGCCGGTACGCGGGGGAATGCCTTCGCAAGAGCAGCGATACGGCCATCTACGGCCGCTTCCCAACTCGATATTGCTTCGGCAATCGAAGAGCTAGGTGCTGCAGCAGGGGCCGCGAGGTTCTCTCCGAGCCACGCCTTGACCTCTGGATTTCTTGCCAATTCGAGGAACTGCCGCACCTTTTCGGGCGACGGATCGCCGGGGCCAGTGGATTGCGCCCAGGACGCGCGTTGCAGAACCAAGAGGATCACCAAAGCGAAGGGCGAGGTCCAAAAATGAGCGGTTGCGGCTGCCGGAAAAAACCCGAATGAAATATTCTTAATCATTCGCCCTCGCCTATAATGGCCTTCGTCCATTTGATGCAGGCAGCAACGTAACAGCCGCTTATGAAGTTGGTGTCAGGACCACGTTAGCACCAAATGGCTCCGGCCATGGAATAGAGCTTTCCATTACCCGCCGGATGACGTCGAAAACCTACGATCATTCACCACGCGATCGGAAAATTGGCGCGTCGAAGATCTCGGCGGCGCCGGTATGAGGCAATTGCAGTCGACGGCCAACAGCGCACTCACGTTAGTTCCTATTTGAGTATCCGCGTTGACGCGGATCAATGCACACACCAAAGCCGCTGGTAGATTCGCAACAAAACACGGAGTCCCCAAATCCCCATTCAGCCGTCAGGACGAAACCCGTTTGATGGAGGGTAGCAATCTGTTCGTTGAACTCGATGCAGCCGAACAGCCGTGGCTCACCGCCGAGGAGGCAGATGTAGCGCAGGTGCAGATCGCCGTGACAGCGCCTGGCGTGGTTGGAACGGCACCACCGGCGAATTCCGCAATCTGAAACGACAATCGCAGAGGCGGGGTTTGGTGAGCCCCACGATCTGCAGATCACTTATCCTACCGCGCCTTTTACTTCCTCGTTTCATTCGCGCCATATCGAATGATCGAGTTAGCGCTGCCAATGCATCTGATCAGCGAACGCTTGCCTTGACTCCCTCGGAAAAGGCACGATGGGCCAATGAAAAAATTCATCCCAGTGCACGGCTGATGCGTATCAATGCGCTGACGTCGCTGCGGTCATATATTCCGGGCGCATTCTGTATAAGAGGCTTTCGATTCCGGAGGGCTATACGATGCGCAATTCCGAGGTGAAGAGCTCCACAGCGCAGTCTTGGAATTGGAACCGTCCTCACCGAGCTTCGACGATTTCCCCTCCTCACGCTGATCGTCTTTGTTCCTGTTGTCATTCTCCTGGAACGGATGGCGCCTGAGGCTCATACCTCGTTGTTTTTCCTGTCGGTCGCAGCGATCGTACCGCTCGCTGCCCTGTTGAGCCGCGCAACAGAATCGGTGGCGGCAAAGACCGGGGATGCGGTCGGTGGCCTGCTCAATGCGACGTTCGGCAACATGACGGAGCTCATTATCACGCTCGCCGCTCTGTAGGCCGGGCAGTATCTTCTCGTCAAAGCCTCGATCGCCGGCGCAATCGTACCCTGTTGAATTTCTGCATGCGCCCGGTGACGATCGCGACGGATTGTCCTTTGATGGTCACGTCATAGTCTCCTGTTTGACGAACAGGGAGATACTGCCAACGCCGTTTCACAATTGGGCAAGGATTGACATGAGAATTCGACTGTGGTGAACAAAACCATGGACCGGCTCGACCGCATGCAGCTCTTCATCCGGATCGTCGAGCGGCGCAGCTTTGCTGCTGCGGCGTCCGACCTCGGGCTTGCCCGATCCACCGCCACCGAGCGATCAAGCAGCTGGAAGACGATGTTGGCGTTCGGCTTATCGAGCGACTGACTCGGCATGTCGCACCGACACTGGACGGCGCGGCCTTCTACCAGCGCTGCATTGCGATCTTCGCGGAGGTGGACGAAGCGGAAAACGCCTTCCGCGACATGCAGCCCCGCGGCCTGTTGCGCGTCGATGCGCATCCCCTGCTGACACGCACGTTCCTGCTGCCGCGGCTCACCGAATTCCTCGATCGGTTATCCTCTGCCTCGACCTTCAGATCGGTCAGGGCGATCGCCTGGTGGATCTCGTCAGGGAGGGCATCGATTGCGTCATCCGCGCCGTAGAGATTGCGGACAGCGGCTTGATCATGCGCCGCCTCGGGATGGTCACTGGAATCACCTGCGCCAGCCCGGCCTACATCGAGAGGCATGGAATTCCCCACTCCCCGGATGCGATAGACGGTCATCGCGCCGTGGGCTTCATCTCGTCCCGCACCGGACAGATCATGCCGCTCGAATTCACGGTCGGTAGCAGTGTCCGCTACGTGACGCTGCCGTGCAGGCTGACCGTCAACAACTCGGACACCATGAACGATCTCGCCCTTCGCGGCTTCGGCCTAATTCAGGCGCCGCGCTGCCGGTTGTAGCGGGACCTGGACGAAGGAGCCCTGGTCGAGGTCCTCGCCGAGTTCCCTCCCCCGCCGACACCGCTTTCGGCGCTTTACCCCAGAACCGCCAGCTTTCGCCGCGGGTGCGCGACTTTCTCGACTGGGTTCTCAAGCTGCTCTCCGAGGCCGACTTGTGACGGTTGGTCGAATGCCGGCTGGACCATCGCTCAGTTCGAGACCATAGCAGTCTGCCGGCCCGGCTTCGCTTCGGCCCGGGGCGCAAGTGGAAGGCGAATTTGGTTCCGGCTGTATTGCCGCGGCGAGCAGCCCATGACCCTCTTGAAGGCCGCACTGAATGAACTCTCTGATTCGTAGCCGAGCGAAAAGGCAATGGCCGAAACCGGGTCGCCTGAGTTCTCGAGTCTATCCGCCGCCAGAGTCATCCGCCAGCGGGTCAGATAGTCCATCGGCGTCTCTCCCACGGTTGCCTTGAATTTCATGGCAAAAGCCGATCGCGACATGGCGGCTCGTTCGGCCAGTTCTTGCAAAGTCCAGCGATAGGCGGGCTCGGCGTGCATCGCGGTGATCGCGGCGCATATCTGTCTGTCCGCAAGCGCCGAGAACCACCCCACCTGATTTCCAACCCCATCCGCAAGATGCAGCCGCAGCGACTGAAGCAGCATCATATGGGCAAGATGCTGGGCAACCAGAAAGCCGCCCGGCTGAGGTTCGCGGAGTTCCAGCATCATCCGTTCGACGGCCCAGCGCAGCGCCGCCTGTTCGGACTCCTTCTTGATATGGACGATGGGCGGCAGCGTTCGCAGCACGGCGTGAGCATAATGCCCGCTGACAGTGAACCGGCTTCCAACGAGAAAGAAGTCGCCGCCGCCGTTGACCCTGACTACGCCGCCCGCCCGCGCCGGCGGGAAGATAGTGCCGGCGTCGACCGGCGACAGGCCCATGTCGCTTCCGAGCCGAAACGGCCTGCCGCTCGGCAGCACGAAGCAATCTCCGGCCTCCAAGCGAACGGGATCGGCTACCCCCTCGACCGACAGCCAGCACCCGCCGGACACGACCGCGTAACATTTGATGCGCTCATGCAGGTCGGAGAACTGGATCAGCCAGTCCCCGCCGGCATCGAAGCCGGACGAGATGTGGCTGCGCGGTTTCAGCAAGGAGAGTACGTCTGAAAGAGGATCCATCGAAACCATCCTGGACGATCGAGGAGATATTCTGGACTTCGAAACATAGCTCGTATTCCAGCGGCCGCCTATCGTAGTTGCAAAGCAATGAGGCATTCAATTGATCTACGGTAGACGTCATGATCCGTTGGCATATGGGAGCCCCCCCTACAGCAGACAAGTGCGGGCGCTGCTGGCGGTCCTGTCAGCAACTGCGGGTCTGCTCACGCCATCTCCCGCGCGGCGCAGCAGGCCGACGGAGGACCGCTGTTCCGGCAGCGTTGCGCCACCTGCCACGCTGTTGATCCGGGCGAGAACAAGGCAGGCCCGTGTCTCGCCAGCATCGCCGGCAGACCCGCCGCCAGCGTCGATGGCGCTCACTATTCAAAGGCGTTGAAGTCCGCAGGCATTACCTGGGACAGGCAATCGCTCGACGCTTTCCTAGCCAACCGAGCCGTTTAGTCTCCGGCACACGAATGACGGTCCGCATCCCCGATGAGGCCGATCGGGCAACGATCATCGGCTACCTGGAGAACAGGCACCCAATTGAGGAGAAGCCTTCATGACAGCATTCACTATCAACGGGCGTGCCGTCGATGTCGCCGCCGAACCCGATACCCCCCTTCTTTGGGTCATACGTGAGCATCTCAAGCTCACCGGCACCAAGTTCGGCTGCGGTATAGCACAATGCGGTGCCTGCACCGTTCACGTCGACGGCGAGCCGACCCGCTCTTGTCAAACCTTTCTGGAGGATGTTGCTGGCCGGGAGGTGACAACGATCGAGGGTCTCTCCCCGGCTTCCAACCATCCCTTGCAGAAGGCCTGGATCGCCGAGCAGGTGCCACAATGTGGTTACTGCCAGTCCGGGCAGATCATGCAGGCCGCCGCCCTTCTTGCGGCCACGCCCAATCCCACCCGCGAACAGATCGTCGAGCACATGGACGGGAATATCTGCCGCTGCGGTACTTATGTTCGCATCATCAGCGCGATCCAGCGCGCAGTACGGGAGGGCTGAGCTATGACCCGGACCCTGCAGTCTCAAAGCCGCGCGCTGTCGCGGCGCAGCTTCCTCGTCACTGCCGGCGGCCTCGGGATCGCCGTTGCGTTCGGGAGCCTGCCCGACCTTGCATACGGCGCGACCCCGGCTACCGCCGCCGAGGGGGATTTCCGCCCCAACGCCTGGATCGCGATTGCAGCCGACGGCACGGTTAGCATCATCGCGCCTGCCGTCGAAATGGGTCAGGGTATCATGACGACGCTGCCGCTGCTCGTCGCCGAGGAGTTGGATGCCGATTGGAACCGTGTGCGAGTAGTGCAGGCTCCATCCGACGCGGAAACCTACGGCAATCCCGGCTTCTACGGGATCCAGCTCACCGGCGGCAGCGAGTCGACGCGTGGCTACAACGCGCTGCTTCGCCTGACCGGTGCTCAGACCCGGCTGATCCTCATGGCTGGCGCCGCCGGCATGCTGAACGTGCCAGTGAACGAGCTTACCACCGAACCGAACCGAGTCGTCCACCGATCGTCGGCCCGCGCACTTGATTACGGTCAGATCGCCGCCAACGCCACGCTTCCGGACCCGCTGCCGCAGGCAACAGAGGCTGATCTAAAGCCAAGCGAGAGGTGGCGCTATATCGGAAGCCGGTCGATCCAGCGTATCGACGTGCCCTCCAAGGTCAATGGTGCCGCCGTCTACGGAATAGACGTGCAGCTTCCGGGCATGCTCTACGGGGCGGTTCTGCGGGCACCGGTTCAGGACGAGCGGCCGGAAGCCATAGACGATGCCGAAGCGCGGGGCGTGCCGGGCGTCACCCATATCATCCCACTTTCGTACGGGGTCGGTATTATCGGCGGGACGGTTGAAGCGACCAGGCGAGCGAAAGACCTCATCAAGGTTACCTGGAGCACGACGTCACGGGTTCGCAACTACACGAGCCAGCGGCTGCTCGACGAGTATCGCGCCATCGGTCGCGACCTCGGGACGCGAGGTGTTGCCGCGCACACCGAGGGCGACGCCGAGGCCGCGATTGCCGGCGCCGCAAAAGTGATTGAAGCCGACTATATGAGCGACCATGTCGCACACGCCACAATGGAGCCGATGAACGCCACCGCGCTGGTGACCGGCGACCGGGTTGAGATCTGGGCACCGACCCAGGGGCCAACTGGTACACAGGGTTTCGCCGCGCAGGTCGCCGGCACGACGCCCGACAAGGTGAAGGTCAACACGACCCTGCTTGGCGGCGGCTTCGGACGCAAGGCCGAGGCCGACTTCATCATCGATGCGGTGTTGTTGGCGAAGGCCGTCGAGGGTCGGCCCGTCAAGGTCGTCTGGAGTCGGGAGGACGACATCCGGCACGACAAGTTCCGGCCGCTCGAGGCGCAGCACGTCAAGGTCGGACTGGATGCCAAGGGAAAGATTGTCGGCTGGCGACACCGCATCGTAGCAGACTCGATCTTCGCCCGGACGTTGCCACCTGTCTTCGAAGAGGCTGGCGGCCACGACGACGTCGTGACTGAGGGTGCGAAGTTCAACTACGCAGTCCCGGCCCACCAGATAGAATATCTGCGCCAGGACCACGGTCTAGCCATCGGATTTTGGTTCGCGGTGGGGGTCGGCTACACGAGGTTCGCAATCGAATGTGTCATCGACGAGATCGCGGCCGTCAGAGGCATCGACCCCGTTGCGTTGCGACTGGAGCTTCTGAAGGATCAGCCTCGTGCGCGAAAGGTGATTGAGACTGTTGCCAGGATGGCGGAATGGGATCGGGCGCGCGACGGCCGAGGGCTTGGCCTTGCTTATTCAGATGCCTTCGGCTCGCATTGCGCCCAGGTAGCCGAGGTCTCGCTCAACCGGGAGACTGGCGAGATCCGGGTGCACAAGGTCTGGTGTGCCATCGATCCCGGTGTGGCGATCCAGCCGCTTCATATAGAGGCAATGATGATCGCCGGCATTACCGGCGGTACCGGCCATGCACTGTTCGAGCAGATCAACGTCATCGATGGCGAGGTGCGGGAGTCGAATTTCGACACCTACCGAGTCATTCGCATGTCCGAAGCGCCAGAGATCGAGGTCTCCGTGGTACCGACGGCGGGAAGCCCGTTCGGTGGCATCGGCCAAGCCGGTCTGCCGCCCACCGGCCCGGCGATCGCCAATGCTGTTGCCCGGCTTACAGGGGGCGTGCGGCTTCGTCACTATCCGTTCCTTCCCAATCGGGTGAAGGCTGCTCTTGACAGTTGAACCGAATGTCTCAACCCGGCAGGCCGACTGATCAGGACGCGTCGGCCTGTCTGTAAGAAACAGCGCGCGTCCAGTCGATGATCTGACCGGCGCTGATTGCTCCTGATACCCTGGCAAGCCTACGGCCCCTGGAGATCAGGAGCAAGGTCGCATACCCGGATGCCAAGCGTTGGCTCAATCTCCTGACTGACTTCCGAATTGAGCTTAACAAGGCGCATTTCGGGCTCGAGGATTCGGGCGGCCTCCTCATGCGCAGGTTCCATCATACGGCAGGGGCCGCACTATGGAGCCCACACCTCAATCAGGACCGGGATGTCACTCCGGACGATTTGTCTGCGCAACGTCTCGGTGTCGAAGTCGACCGGACGACCGTTGAACAGCGGCTGGCGACAGGTGTCACACTTTAATGCCGTGGGCGTGCGGTCTGCGGCCAGCCGGCTTATAGCGGCGCAGTTAGGACATACGAAATGTCTTGCCATTGTCGCCGAACCTGCTGCCATCGATCGGTTATCCTCCACGTTGAGCGAGAAACTCCCACGGCGTGACCCTTCCGTCCTTGTCCGTATCAGCCGCGTCGAAGCGGGCCTTGCCGGCCGTCAGGAACTCCGCCTTGCTGACCTTTCCGCTCTTGTCCGTATCCATCTCGGTGAAACGGGCCTTTTTGCGATCCTGCATGGCCTTTTGCCGCGCTTCATTGAAGCCCCCGGCCGGGGCCCATGCGCACGCTCATGTATTCGTCTTCGGTCAGCTCGCCATCATCATCAGCGTCCATCGCGGCGAAGACCAATTCCACCTGATGGGCGGCTTCGTCGTCGCTGATGACGCCGTCGTCGTTCGTGTCGATCGCTCCTATTCGCTCCATCATCATCCCGGGACCGTAGCCATGCCGCAATCCCCACCCGGGGCCATATTCGTCAGCCAATGCTTGCCCCGAGAAAATGCCAAACGCGATCAATGCAATGCTGGAGACCTTGTGCATCGTAGTTCTCCTTTTGAAGACAGAACAATGGTCACTCAATGAGCGTCATCGGACATCATCGACGTCCCGGATTGGGAAGGGGTGGCAGTCCTCAGCCCGCGGTGGCGCCAACATTCAGAGTTCATTGACGACCGTCTCCAGCATGGACCGGACCTGTTTTGCGGTCTCTAGAAGAGGCGGGTTGTCGATCGTATGCATCGAGGCGACGGGATCTATCGCCGCCACTTCGGTCCTGCCGGCCCCGGCATCCTGCACGATGACGTTGCAGGGAAGCATTGTCCCGACCTCGTCCTCGATCTTCAATGCCTCGTAAGCCATGCGCGGATTGCAGGCGCCGAGGATGAGGTAGGGTCGGAAGTCGACGTCTATCTTCTCTCTGAGCGTTTCCTTGACGTCGATTTTCGTGATGATGCCGAAACCCGCATTCTTCAGGGCTTCGGCGGTTCGCCGCACGGCTTCGTCGAAGCCACAGGAAAGCGTCTTGGCGAAGTAGTAGGTCATCGGCATCTCCCTTGCTCGAACCTGTTTCAGGTTCGAGTTTGCGCTCCTTTGGGACTATCACGGCGCGATGCTCGCTTTCCCTGCGCCTCAACTTGGACCTATCCTGATCTCATCGCGCAAAGCCGCTTTGATCCTGCGCAAACTTCAGCCAGAGATTGATACAGAACGTCGGATCATGGATCTATTATCCGGAGATTTGCATCATGTCTGCTGCGCCCAAAAGAGCCACCCGTCTTGCTAAAGTGTCAGTTTACGATTTACTAACCTAAAGCATTAAGGCTTACTGGAAAGATGCGAATAACAACGCAACATAATGCATTCCTGATTCATCTCGACCGTTGTTTTCACATTCTGTTTCGATACGAAATTGAACAGGTTCAATTTGCAACTAAGCTTTTGCTTCTATGTGCTTCACCACGTAAATGGCTGATTTGACCTGCTCGAATGCGGGGCCTCGCCCGAGGCCTCAATCTGACTGGATTCCAAGCGGCCAGCAGCCACCCCGCTTGCGGCTTGACCAAATCAATTCTGGAGCCTAATAGGGAATGAACGTTTCCTAATAGGCTGTCAGATGAATATCGGAAGCACCTCTCCTCGTCCCGTCGGGCGGCCGCGCGAATTCGACATGAACCAGGCTCTGGATGCAGCGATCCGCATTTTTTCGGAGAAGGGCTATCACGGGACCTCCATAGCCGAGCTGAAAGCGGAAATGGGCCTGACCGCCGGCAGCATATACAAGGCGTTTCGCGACAAGCGTGACGTCTTCGTCGCCGCCTACGACCGCTATAAACAGATCCGAGCCGATCTTCTGGATCAGGCGCTGTCTTCGGCCTCCACCGGTCGCGAAAAGATTGCCCGCGTCGTCCGATTCTATGCCATGTCCGCCTGTGGCGAGACCGGCAGACGTGGATGCCTGGCCATTGGCGCCGCCGTCGAACTGGTTCTGTCCGACACCGTGATCGCCGACAAGGTCGGCGGACACAATCGCAAGCTCGTCGCCCGGCTCGAAGGTTTCGTCCGCGATGGCCAGTTGGACGGCTCAATCCGCCAGGACGTCGATCCTGCGCCGACAGCGCTTGCGCTGTTTTCTTATCTTCAGGGCGTCCGCATCGCCGGCAAAACCGGAGAGCTGGAGAACCAGATGCTCCCTTCCGCCGAAGCCCTCTTGCGGATTCTCGACTGAATAAACCGCCCGCGCTCCTTTCTCCCAAGGATTTTCAATGACAACTCCCGCCTCCACCGGCCAGACGCAGCACCCGCCCGGACTCTCTGCCGGCATGACATTTCTGATGGCCGCCGCCTGCGGCCTGATTGCCGCCAACCTCTACTATACCCAGCCGCTTGCTGGGCCGATCGCACTCGACATCGGCCTGCCGGCAGAGGCAACCGGCCTGATCGTTACCCTGACGCAGATCGGCTATGGCCTCGGTCTGCTGCTGCTCGTGCCGCTGGGTGACCTTCTGGAAAATCGTCGGCTGATCGTGACCATGATCGGCCTGGTTACTGTCGCCCTGATTGCGGCCGGCCTCTCAACCACGCCCGGGCCCTTCCTCACCGCTTCGCTCGCCATCGGGGTAGGCTCGGTTGCAGTCCAGATGATCGTTCCCTTCGCTGCCAACCTTGCTCCGGATGCGGCTCGGGGCCGCGTCGTCGGCAACATCATGAGCGGGTTGATGGTCGGGATCATGATGGCGCGGCCGATTTCCGGGCTGATCGCCGGCCTCAGCTCTTGGCATGCCGTCTTCTATCTTTCCGCAATCGTCATGGTCGGGCTTGGAACCCTGCTATGGGTCCGACTGCCGACCCGGATGCCGTCGGCCCGGCTGAGTTACGGCCAACTGCTCGAGTCGATGGCCAAGCTTATCGCGACGCAGCCGGTCCTGCAGCGCCGCGCCGCATATCAAGCCTGTCAGTTCGCGGCCTTCAGCCTCTTCTGGACCGTCACGCCGCTCTATCTTGCAGGCCCGCACTTTGGGCTAGGTCATAACGGCATTGCGCTTTTCGCCCTGGCCGGTGTTGCGGGCGCAATTGCTTCCCCCATCGCTGGGCGCCTCGCGGACAAGGGTTTGGCTCGGCCGGCAACGGCGTTCGGCCTCCTCAGTGCCGCAGCCGCTTTTCTGATGACGCAAATCGCTTCTGAAGGTTCAAGCATTGCGATCACGCTTCTGACGCTTGCTGCCATCCTGCTCGACTTCGGCGTAACCATGACGTTGGTGACCGGGCAGCGCTCGATTTACGAACTCGGCGCGGAGTTCCGCAGTCGGCTCAACGGCCTGTTCATGGCTATCTTTTTCACTGGCGGCGCCATTGGCTCTGCCTTGGGTGCCTGGGCATTTGCCTCTGGCGGATGGTGGTTCGCCTCCATGATCGGCTTCGCGCTGCCGGCCACAGCTGCCGCCATCTTCCTGACCGAGAAACACGGTCAGGAAAGAAGCTTGCAGCATTGAACGAATTCAGGGCCATCTCCATCGTCGCGCGGCTGTCGATGCGGTTGGCGAGCGCTTTCTCGAGGCTGCGTTGATGATCATGCGCGCAGCCTTGAGCCTGCCCTGGCGACGAGCGGCTCCAGCAATGACGCCGCTCGTGCAGCGGCAAGCGGCGCAGTTTGCGGCCGACGAGGTAAAGCACATCGAACGCATGGCAGACGATGGCGCCGATTTCGACCGTCGACGGCAAGCACCCGGACACCCGCTGCAGCATGATACCTGTTCCTCGGTCGATGTTGAGGGCAACTGGTGTGCCGGCTGGCTTCCGAGGTGCGGCCGGCGCAAAGCCGCCCAGTGGCGGGACGCACCGACGCAACTTCAACACACGACGTATGATTCTGCGGATCGCCAGTCGAGAATGCCGACTTCTGATGATCGAGGAACGCGGAGACGCGTGCATTGATCAGCCGCCGCGACGGATAGAGAGCCCAAAGAGAGATGTCCGACGCTTCGAAGTCTCCCCATCAGACAAGTGTCCCGGCAATCAGGTCGTGACTGACAAGCGAGATCGGCAGGCGGGCAGCGACGACGCCCAAGCGCACGGCGTTGCGGATCATCAGGAGCGAAGATAGGCGAAGGATCGGCGCTACCGAAATCTGCGAGCTTCCCTGGGGCATCTCCATCTGCCAGCTACCGGACTGCTCTCCCCCGCCACGAACAACCACGGGAACGACGGTCCCCGCAGGTGGCCGAGGCAGTCGGGAATTCGCGACAACCACCAGCCGGTCGCGAAGAAAGGCCCTACCGATCAGGCTCTCGTCCGGGTCCGGATTGACGCGGATGACTAGGTCATATCCCTCCTCGATCATGTCGACCGCCCGGTACTCCGTCCTGACTTCAAGCTGCACTTGCGGATGCTTCAGCGCAAATTCGGCTGCAAGCTTGCCCATGGCCATCTGTCAGAACAGCAAGGGCGCGCGGATCCGCAGTTTGCCGCGCGGTGTGCTGCCACGCGCGGCGATCGCAGCCGCCGCCTCGTCGATCTCTGTCAGCTGGATATCGGCCGTGACTCTGCCGGACTCGCAACCCATTCCCGAGACGATGGCCAATTTGTTCCGTGCCTCGCACGGCAACGCCGGAGAGATTGATCGTCGTCGGCAGCCGCGGGCTTGGGGTCTGAGAGGCCTACTGGTCGGAAGCGTCTCGCAGAAGGTCGTCCAGCACGTAGACTGCTCTGGCTGATTGTGCGCTAAACATCCCCGCCAGGGCAGTGGCTGTTGGACGCAGCCACCGCCGCAGTCCTGTTCGCCTTACTTGGTTTCCGCTGGTCGCTTCTGTCCGTCCTTGTGGTGGAGGCGGTGCCCGGCCTGCAGCTGTTTCGGCCTGGATCCTGGTTGTGCTCGCTTTGGCAACATGGTGATCTCCTCTTGGCGAGCAATAGCCCGTCTGACGTTGACGTCCCGATTGTAGCGGCGTCGCGATAGCATGCATTCACGCGCATCAATCGCCTGAACCGGCCGGCCACAGACACTGTTACATTCCTGTCGCAACAACCTGAGAAATCCCGATGCGAACGGGAGCCCCACGCGCGATCGCGGCCGAACGCCGCGTCGGCGCCGTCCGCCCGTAGGAACCAGAATCCAAGGATCTGGCCTTCTGTATCTATGAATCACTCTGTAGCTCGAGTATCACGCGGGCAATCTCATGCGCATCTCGATCAGCATCGACCCGTTGCCATGTGATGTCATCCGTATCGGCGACAAGCTGTCGCGCGAGCACCTGCAAGTCAGCATCGGAAGGACTGACAGCTCTTGAGGCCACGCGCCGGCGCAGCATCGAGGCTTCCGCGTCGAGCCAGACCGCCGTGCATGGCACGCCGGCTTCACGCGCGATAGCCTCGATGCGTGCTCGGTTGTTCGGCTTGTCGAACACCGCATCGGCCACGGCTGAGCCGCCGGCGCGCAGGATCGCGAGGGTGTGGCGAGCGATCTCGGCATACACTTTCGCGGAGACCTCCGGTCGATAGGCGGCTGGCCCAAGCCTTTCCTCGGCTTGAACACCGTGCATTGCTTTGCGAATGCGGTCACTTTCGACGATACGCGCTCCTGGTGGCGACCCAAACTGCGGGGCCAAGATCTCTGACACCGTAGTTTTGCCTGAGCCGCTGAGGCCGCCGATCACGATCAAACGCGCCGGCTTCATCACGATCATACAACGAGCGAGGTCGAAATAGGAGCGCGCCTCGGCGGCAAGTTTGTCCCTGTCCGCCGCGGTGCTTTCCTCGACCTGGGTGGCGATAACATGGGCCCTTACCGCCGCGCGTATGGCCATAAAGTAAGGCAACAGGACGAACCCCTCGTCGTCATCTGTTTCATCAAGGTATCGGTTGGCAACCAGATTCGCGTACTCGGGGAAGCCACGGTGCCACAAATCCATGAGAAGAAAGGCAAGGTCGTAAAGCGTATCGACGGTGGCTAACTGATCGTTGAACTCGATACAGTCGAAGAGCCGGGGCTCCTGGTTGATCATGCAGATGTTGCGCAGATGCAGATCGCCATGGCACCTCCTGACCTTGCCGGTAATCTCACGAGCATCGAGCATCGATGCGTGAGCCGTGAGCGTTCTCTCGAACTCACCGTTGAAATTCTCAACCTCGTCGGCTCCGAAGACCCGGCTCGTTGCAAACCCAGCAGCGTTGATCCGAAGTACGCCGGCAATGTTCGCACAACCGGAGCCCTGGTGAGTGGTCGGAGCACCACGATGAAAACGGGCGATCATGCGCGCCGCTCGGATCATGAGTTCGGCGGTAAGCCGACCGTCAACGGCCATACGGTCCAACAGGGCAGCCTGGTCGAAACGAACCATCTCCACAGCGGCATCGATAAGCTCGTCTCCCTGATCGAAACCGAGCCGCCCGTTCTTTCCCCGCATGATTTTCCGAACTCCTATGTAAAGGCCAGGTGCAGTTACCGAATTCAACCGGACCTCCTTCTCGCAGGCCTCGAGCCTCATCCCGGGGGTCGAGAAATCCACATAGGGTAGCTTGACCGCGCGCTTCATCTTAAATGCACGGTCACCGACCAGGAAAACATGGGAGATGTGCGTCTCGATCCTTTCGACCGCAGTGGCACCGCGAAGTTCCTGCAGAAAGGTGATAGCCTCCGATTGATCTTCGGCAAGCATGTTTTCGCCCTCATCGTTCTTGGCGTGGGGACATTGCCTCGCAACCTCGAACCGCTGCCACTTCGACTACGCCCTTCTTTACCGAGCTTTTGATCATCATGAATCCTATCAGGTGCCGCTTCATTGATGTGCGTCAACGAATGGGGGTGCGGTTACGGAGAATGCTTGTTTGTCCGGCAGCAGCAGCAGGACCGCGGCCATTCGGACGTTCGGTCTGTCAGGCCCTCTCGGCGGGCTTGCCGGCTACCTACAGATATAATCGGGACCGATCATTCCGGCGGCGCTGCTTTTGCTCTTCGGCACAGCCTTCGTCGTTTTCAGAAGACGAGAAGACCGAGTACAAGCACATCACACATCCAAGGAGCGCGTCTTGTTCTCCGTCAAAGGGATTGGGGCGGGTCGTCTTTGACGCGCATCAATGACGCTGGTGCCATATAGGGCTCTAATCACAAATCTCACTTGAACACCGGGCAAGGACCGCGACGGGGCCAGCCAGGGGGTTTGCGGTCGTACTTGCAACGAGCGGCCCGATGAGCCTGTAACTCTGCTTCAAGGGGAACCAGCCATGGCTGAACCTGTAACCAAATTGCTTGTCAGATCGGAAGAGAAAGCCGTCGAGCATCGCGGCGAGCCGTGGACCCCGTTCGAAAGTCTCCGATCCGTAGTGGACCGCCTCTTCGACGACTTGGCCCGACCCTTTGGCATCGCCCCTTTGCGTCCGCATTCATTCGTCGGTTGCCGCGGCGGTCGGAGTTCAGGATTGCGCCTGCCGTCGACGTCGCGGAGACAGAGAAGAGTTACGAAATTACCTGTGAACTGCCAAAAATGGAGGAAACGGACATAGAGGCTGCGGTCTTGAGCGGAACCTGACGATCCGGGGTAAGAAGCAGGAGGAGAAAGAAGAGAAGCGCAGGGGCTACGTTCTTTCGAAGCGTAGCTACGGCTCATTTCAGAGAGCCTTCCGACTGCCTGACGGCGTTGATGCCGACAACATCGCCGCCAAATTTTCAAAGGGCGTTCTTTCCGTGATCCTGCGAAAGACCCCCGAAACGCAGCAGAGCGCACGCAAGATCCAGATCAAGCCAGCCTAGCATTTCGCACCGAGAGCAGCACGCGCGGACTGGCGCGTGCTGCTGGTTCACACTCGCTTCACGGGTGGGCGTTTCAATGGAGAAAAACATGCCGTTCAAAACGATACTTGCCGTGCTTGGCATTCCGCAGACCGACCGTGACCTGCAGACGGCTGCAGATATCTCTAATCAGGTCCGTGCCCACTTAAGCGTCTTTATCGTCGGCTTTGCGCCGCAGCCGACCTCACGATATGCAACGCTTGCGTCGACGTGGTTCGAACAGCGCGATTGGAACCTGAAAGCGCTTGGCGAAACCGCGACGACGGTTCGCGACAAACTCTCGAAGCGGGAGATTTCATTTGAAGTCGACAGCATCTACGCGGAGGTGGCCGGTGCCACCTACGACATAGGCGAACGCGCCCTCTATTCTGATCTCATCCTGATGGGGCCCGATGCCTTTCAGAACGCCGACCTCAAGCAGCAGATCATCACCGGCGGCCTCATTCAGTCCGAGCGCCCGGTGCTGCTGATCCCGCCCGGGCCTATACCGACGCTGCACCCGAAAACCGTCCTGTTAGCATGGGACTCGCGTGCTCAGTCCGCAAATGCGGCTCGAGAAGCACTCCAGCTGTTGTCCAACGCCAAGTCCGTTCACGTGGCTATGGTCGATCCCACGGCAACGCCCAGGCAGAGTGGAGATGAACCCGGAGCAGATGTCGCCACCTATCTGGCGCGCCACGGCATCGATGTGACGGTGGATGCGCTGCCGAGCGCTGGCCGAACCGTGGCGCAAGTCCTGCAGCGACATGCGAACGATGTGGCCGCCGACATGATCGTCATGGGCGCCTATGGTCACTCCCGGCTGCGCGAGCTCGTATTCGGTGGCGTCACCCGATCAATGCTCGATGAAGCTCGGCTACCCGTGTTGATGGCGCGATAATGAGACAGAAGACAAGGAACGCTTGCAATTGAGGCCAGCATGATGTTGACGATAAAATCCGCACGGCGGCGTCGTGCTGGTGTGTGAGGGAGCCAAGACGCTCATCCTGCGCAACCAAGGGGATGCAGAGCTCATCAATCACGGTCCGGTCAAGCTCGTAGCGCTGTTCCCCTCCCGGCGCCGTTACACCCTGTTACAATATCGTACCAATTTTTTCACCCGTGTTGTCATGAGATTACGGCTTCGCGTTCAACTCTTTCCATAAGCAAAGATTGAGGGGGAAGCTCATGACTGCGCAGGTGGTTAGCATACAGGATGGTCGCACGGGAGCAATGTACTCGCAGGTGCTGCCTGTACCGGATCTGCCCTCGCTGTTTGCTCGGCAACCAGTCGAAAGGTTCGCGTCGGCCCAAGCCGTCTTCTGGGAGGGTGACGAGGCAACGCATATCTTCGAGGTCACCGCTGGAATGCTGCGTGCTTTGCGGCTGTTCGGCGACGGTCGGAGAATCATCGTGGGATTTTTGCGCCCAGGAGACCTGCTCGGCGTGTCGCTCAAGGAACGCTACCTCTACACGGTCGAGGCCGTGTCCTCCGTCGAGCTTCGCCGCTTGCCTCGCCACCGTTTCGAAGACGAAGTGGCGCGTCATCCCAACTTGCAGCAGCAACTCTTCTCGAGGCTGCGTGACGAGATGACTGCCGCGCAGGATCAGGCAGTCCTTCTTTCCCGCCGGAGCGCCGAGGAAAAACTGGCGAACTTCTTCCTTCTGATGAGACCGAACGAGAACTGTAAACGGACTCCGACTGTCGACCTTCCGATGACGCGGCTAGACATCGCCGATTATCTCGGCATGACAATCGAGACGGTATCCCGCACTATAACAAAGCTCGCAAACAGCGGCGTCATCGCGACACCGGGACGGCGCTCGGTCACAGTCCTGAAGATGGAAACGCTGAGATCGCTGGCAGACGGTGACGAAAGCGAGTATTGGGCGCCCCCGCCCCTACCGCGTGCGCAGCATGCATCCGCCAGTGCGTGAAGGCGGCGGAGCCTAATGGAGAAGAGAGTCGAAATGGTCGAGCAGACCGACAGCGACATTGTCGATCTTAGACGCGCTCAGGCCGATCTGGCAGCTCGAGAGGCACATCTTCGCTCAATTCTCGACACGATTCCCGAAGCGATGGTGGTAATCGATGCAGAGGGCGCGATTTCCTCTTTCAGCGCAGCCGCAGAACGCCTGTTCGGCTATACCGAAACCGAGGTCGCTGGACTAAATGTCAAGATCCTGATGCCCTCTCCACATCGCGAGGCGCATGACCAATATCTCAACAACTATCTGCGCACCGGTGAACGGCGCATCATCGGAATTGGCCGAGTCGTTACAGGATTGCGAAAGGACGGCACAACTTTTCCAATGGAGCTGTCGGTCGGAGAAGCTTCGTCTGATGGTCGGCGGACATTCACCGGGTTCATTCGGGATCTGACAAGCCGCCAGCGGATTGAAAATGAGCTCAGGCAAGCACAGAAGATGGAAGCAGTAGGGCAACTCACCGGCGGCCTAGCGCATGATTTCAATAATCTGCTGACTGTGATTACCGGCAATCTGGAAATGATCGAAGCCAGGCTGCAGGATGAGAAGCTGGTGCCTCTTTTACAAGAAGCTCAGGCCGCAGCCGACGATGGGGCAAAGCTGACGGCTCAATTGTTAGCATTCGGACGGCGGCAGCCGCTCAATCCGAAACTCGTCGACCTTGGTGAGCTCGTCACGAACTTTGCAAAGCTCCTCACCAGGACCCTCGGCGAGACCATAGAACTATCCACCGTCGTGAAAGGCAGCGCGAACCTCTCTCTGATCGACGTTTCTCAGCTTCAGAACACCCTATTGAACTTGGGTCTGAACGCGCGCGACGCAATGCCGAATGGTGGCCGCTTGACAATCGAGATTTCGACCACAGTCCTCGACCGCGACGACGTCTTGATGTTACCCGAAGTGCGAATGGGACACTATGTTCTGGTTGCTGTTACTGACACGGGCGTCGGAATGGACGAAGAGGTCAAGCGTCATGCGTTTGAGCCGTTTTATACAACGAAGGGCTTTGGTGCGGGGACCGGCCTCGGCCTCAGCATGGTCTATGGTTTCATCAAGCAATCCGGCGGACATATTCAGCTCTATAGCGAACCCGATCGGGGAACGAGCGTGCGCCTCTTCCTGCCAGCGGCGCAGGGAGAAAGCCAGCTTGCCGAGGCTGGCGCAGGAGAAGAAGCGGCCACCGAGCCTATGCCGAGAGGTTTTGAAACGATCCTCGTCGTGGAGGACGACCCACGGGTGCGCCGCGTCGTGGTCGCGCGACTGCGCGACGCTGGATATTCAGTCATCGAAGCGGAAGCCGGCACGAAGGCCCTTCAACTGCTTGAAGAACATCCGGAAGTTTCCCTCGTCTTCACGGACATGATAATGCCGGGCGCAATGGATGGCGGCGAACTGGCCGAACATGTTCGCGCACTCAGACCCAATGTGAAGATGCTTTTCACATCCGGCTATGCCGAGCCGAGCGCCGCCGGCAGGGCGGTAGGAAGTTGGCTGCAAAAGCCCTACACCGCCCGAGAACTGGCATTGCGGGTTCGAGCGTTGCTGGATTGATGTCGGGCTCCTCATATCACGCTTATCAGACTACTTTTTCTTCGCGCGAGAATACGACCTCCCAAGCGTCCGGTTGTCCCACCGCAAGAACCAGTGTTTGGTGATTTCGGAAGCCATTAGATACAGCACCGTTATCAGCAGGAGTCCTGTCATGATCGGCCAAGGTAACGGCACCAACCCGAAGTACCCGGCGAATGGTGCATAGGGAATTGCAATGGCCAAAACGGCGGTCGCCACGGTCAGGAAGGACAAGAGTCGACTTGGCTTACTCCGCCAGAAGCAGGACCGCGTGCGCACAATCAACACGATTGCCAACTCGGTGAGCAGGGACCCGACGAACCAGGCAGTTTGGAAGGTCGCCGGCGCCGCCTTTATTAACAGGGCAAGACCGGCAAACGTGACGAAGTCGAACAGCGAACTCACCAGTCCGAAACTCACCATGAAGCGGCGCGCAGTGGACTGCGGAACTGGCGGAGCAGAACGGAAAGGGCAAGAAACTTCTCTCCGCGTGCCACGGAATTGGTCCCATAGCGCGCCAGGCGCTCATGCGCTTCCCTGCTGGTCAACCCTGTCGGTCGGGTCCCGTAGTCGGCTATCAGGTCAGCGGCCGGGGTGGCCCAATATGCGCCCCCTTCTCGCGCATCGAGTGCTAACGATCTCATGGTATGCTCCTGTCCGGCTCAATCAGAGCGTCTACCGACTAGGATGGCACTGCCGCGAGCGCGAATGCATTGAGGAGAGTCAATTCCAGGCAGGGATCGCCTCGCTTGAGCGCGATCAACGCGCCACCGGAACGCGGCGATATCCTCGGCCGAACGAAGACCGGAGCTGAGGTCATCAGCATTCTCAACCTTTCAACACCCCATGGATCCGGATTGTGAACCATCGCTCATCGCGGCGATGGATTCCCGCGCAGCCATATTGATGGGGATCAAGATCTGGCAGCCTGAAATCCGGTACCTTGAGTCATGATACCTTGGCCTCGCAACTAGGTAATGTTTTCACATTGTCCTGGGTGCCGGCCACAAGCTTGAAAAGCGGGTAAATAAACCGTTCGGGCAAACGCAATGAAAATTCATGATGATACCCTCGGTGGTATTGCCGACGTCCAAGTTGCCAGCGTCAGCTGCTCTGTCGATGCGGCACATGTCGGCCCTGCTCGCAGAGCCGCGATCCCGGCACTCCTAACCATGGCGTTCAACGCAGCAGTTCTTGTCCTGGCTTTTACGGGCCCCGCAGCGGCCATACATTGCAAGAGCTCGCCTGCGCCCAGGCTGGACTGGAGCGACTGCAACGAGAGCCACCTCATCCTCAGGCGGGCCGACCTTGAAGGCGCCATCCTACTCAACACCAACTTCACCCTGACAAATCTACGCGACGCCAACCTAAAATCAGCAAATCTCGAAAAAGCGAAACTGGTGCGCGCCTCGCTCGCCGGCGCAAATGCCGAGAAGGCAAACTTCGCTCGGGTCGAAGCTCACCGGACCAGTTTCGTGGGGGTCTCTGCGGATGGCGCTTCCTTCGCCAACGCCGAACTGCAACGCGCCGACTTTAGCCGAGCGCGGCTGAACGGTGCCAATTTCGAGAGAGCCGAACTGGGACGCGCCAAGTTCGACCGGGCGAAATTGAAAGGCATCCGGTTTTCGTTTGCTAATCTTTCGCGGGCTGATCTCAGTGGAGCAATCATCGAGGGGCCGATCGCGTTTGATCGCGCCGTTCTTTTTCTGACTAGGATCGAGGGAATGGATCTCTCGGCCGCCACCGGCCTGCGCCAGGCGCAGATCGATTTGGCCTGTGGCGACGCTATGACGAAGCTGCCGCCTGGAGTTTCCGTGCCAGCAAGCTGGCCTTGCAAGTTCGATTGAAAGGCGTTTCCTGAGCTGTCTTGCCAGAAACGGCCTCGCCTTGTGGATTTATTTAGCCGCACATCGTTGCCGCGACTGCGGTGACCGGCGGCCCACGTAACGTTCACACTTCCTTCTGGCCCCTTGGGACTCCTTGAGACCGGCCGCTTCCGGGTTGGCAGGCCCGTCGAGGCAATGAGTCCTGGGACGATGAGCAACACACAGCCAATGCCCCCCGAGAGCCACCTAGTTCCGGGTCTTCACTAACGGTCTAAAGCGCCGCGTCACGCCGACCATCAAGCGCTGGATGCGGCGCCGATCGACTGTCAAGACGGTCATCGGGTACGCAAGGCCGAGCACCGCCTGAGCCGCAACTCTCTCGCCGACGAACATGACGACGCCATCAATGCCGACCTAGCTGCCACCGGCTGCGACTTCTCGCTCGTTCGTCATCAACAGGTTCAAGCAGCTTTTGTGGCTGCTGTTCGCTTGGCTTCATAGCGCAGCGAACCCGCGAACCGCTTGCCCGCCCCACCCGCCATCGGGTGGACCTTATGTCCTCTACCCGATGGGCTCATGGAGATTTTGCGGGCTCTCTCTGTCAATCGGTATGGCCTGGATTTCGTCTGGGCACTGCCAGTCATAGCAGCAGCCTTTGGCGGCGCGGTCTGGATCTCTTCCCGCTTATTCGCAGTCGCGCAGCGGCGGTCTGCCGGTCTGCCTGACCCGGTATGATTGCACGACGCAGAGCGAACCATTTCTCTCCTCGGCAGTATCGTCGTCATCGAACTTACGACCAAAGAGGGACTTGTAAACTCCGTCGCTCCATTTTCGAGTTTGCTTCGGGATCATTTGGGGTCGACCCGATGAGCTTGCGATCTCCATCTCAACGGATAAAAGATCGCCAATCCCTGTTTTCTTGCACGCATTCCGAGGGGGCTGGCTATAGGCCGAATGGGTATATCGCTGGACAGAAGACAGTCGCCACTCTCCGTTCTTAACGATGCCGGTCCCACCCAGCGCGTACAGGTGGGCTGGCGGCTGCGGGTCAGTGATATACTTTCCCCGAGGACGGGGCTTGCCTGATTTGATGGCTACCGCGAACACTTGCACGCTAGGTCAGGCTCTTGTTCCTAAGGAGGTCCGATTGCGGCGGTAGATGCATGGCATAGTTATGAAGTTTAAAAAGGGAAATCACGTATTTCGTAGGCCCCGTAATCGTTCGTTTGCTTCAAAAAAGCTCTTTTCGCTGGAGACTGGCCAATGCTGATTAGTGAGACTAATTTATCGTATGCTCGTGGCTTTTCTGGCGTGCGACAATCACACAATCTAAAAAGCGCTTTCGATCGGCGCGCTGGCAGCCGGTTCTCTTCGTCCCCGCACTAGCTATGGCGCTGTCCGCCAGTTTTCCGACAGAAGCCCTTGCGCAAGCGCAGCTGGAAGCCGGCGTACCAGAGGTGGAGTTCGGCGCGCGGAAAATGTTCTTCATGCTTTTCCTAATGCTTGGTCCTATTAAGATCCTGACGCCCTTCGTAGCTATAACGAGTACATGCGATCGCCGCCGTAGGTGGCAGATAGCCACCAGAGCAATTATTTTCTCCGCGGCCGCGCTGGCAATCGCCGGCCTACTTGGACGCACCATGCTCGAGAATTTCGAAATCTCATTGCCGGTACTGGCGATGACCGGAGGCATCATCCTGTTTCTCGTGGCCCTGCGGACCGTCCTGCATCAGTCAAACAGCCTGCCGGATCAAACACCTGAGCCGGGCCAACCACCCGATCTGCGATTGGCCCTTACGCCGCTGGCGTTTCCGACGATTGTCACGCCCTATGGCATTGCCGCGGTGATCGTTTTTGCGACTTTGGCGGGCGGCCTGCAAGCGGAAGGTCTCACCGTAGCGGCCATTGTATTGCTGATTCTGGCGATGGATTGGGCGGCGATGATATTTGCGGAGAGCATACTAAGGTGGATCGGCACGTCGCTTCAGGTCTTGGCAGTCGTACTCGGCGTTACGCAAGCGGCGCTTGGTCTCCAGATCATTCTGCACAGCTTAAGCATGGTTTCCTGGTAGACATGCCGTCTGTGGCCTGAGGCTTCATCGTGCTTTTTCAGACGTGCTGCAGCGATTGGCGTTCGCCTGCGAGAATTTATCGACAAGACGAGATATAACAGCGCGTTTTACGGTCGCGCTCAGATCCATGAAGGGGCATATCGCGGTTCCAGTTGGCCGGCCCAGGAGGGAAAGAGCCGGCGCATGATTGCGGCACGCCCATGCCCGGCGACGCGTCCAATCCTGGCGCTGATCATTTGCATCGCGGACATCAGCGGATAGAGAAACAGCATCATCCAGAGCATCTTGGCCCTCAACTGCGCGCCAGCCTGCGAGTACGTGGCTATGCCACTCGGATCACCATCTGCTGCGCCGGTGATGTGTCCCGGTCCGAATCTGTCCAACAGCGCGGCACGGCGCAGCCGATGTGCATTCGCGGCTCATTCGGGTCCTCCGGGCCCATTTCTGACTTACAGATTGTCGTTCCTCACTCCAATGAGTACAGTGTAGTTTCAACGGGACACCGGAGCCGAGCGCAGACCGCGGAAGAGGACGGAAACGGCGCCATCGTCGGAAGGCCTGACACCGTGGTGATATTGAACGATGTTGACGACGCCCTAAGCGCTCACTGCCATTGACGCAAGGAGAACGGGTTGATCTGTCGAGCGGGACGATGAGCTGGAGAATGCGCGTAACGATTGCCTCAATAATCGCCGGCAGCATTGCAATAGTTCCGGCGGTAGAGGCCCAGGACATTCATGAGGGGCGCCAGCTCGCGCTTGAGGTCTGCGCTGGCTGTCACGCCGTCCTCGCCGGCCAAGCTCAGTCGCCCTTTGCGGAAGCACCGAGCTTTGAGGCGGTCGCTGCGACACCGGGAATGACCGCAGCGGCGCTAAACGTTTGGCTCACGGCTCAGGATCATCCGACCATGCCGAACATCGTACTCTCGCAGACGGATGTGCAGGACGTCTCGGCCTATATTCTCAGTCTGAGAAAATAAAGAATTGCCAATCTGACGGAAACCGGTGACTGCGCGGTGGAACGCCGGCATTATGCTGCGGTGAGAACGTTGGTTATGTCTTCGAAGCGATGAAGCAGAGTGACCGCCTCGCCGCCGCGTTCGCGGATCCGTTCTGCTGCACGCTCTCCTTCTTCATCCTTTATGTCTGTCAGGACAGACGGCCTTTGCGCTCTCGGACGCCAGCACCTTTGCTGAGGCCCCACCCATCCTAAGTACTGCCCCGGTGATCAACGCGATTTTGTCCCTCACGCGATTCATGATGTTTCCTCCACGCAAGTCCGTGGTCAATGCCCAGACGTCGCTCCGAGAACCGGGCCGCGTCTCAATTGTTCCTGATCAGAAATAGGACCGGGCGAGCGGTCCTATGTACTCGGTTCTAAATCCATCCACCCGAGCCTTGCGGATAAAGGCATTCGCCCCGGCAAGATTTGTCTCGAGAACGCGAGCGTCTTGGCTACCCCTTGCGAAATTTGTCTCAAACCAGTGGCTCGCGCGTGCAGAGAGGAGGCTGATCCGCCAGTTCCGCGCCTCCTTTCTCTCGACGCGGAAATCCGCATCGGAAGAGGTTGGCTCTTTCAGTTGCACGGTATTTGCCTCGGCAGGCGCAAAAGTTCGATCTGCGTGGGCCATGTTCACGCTCCTCCTACTTGTAAGTGATTAGAGACAGGGGGTCAGGTGTGCAGCACGCCGGGAGCCGCGCTTCATCAAGTATTTCAAAGCGTCGTGGCGTGAGCGGCCGGATGATGCCCTCCTCCTGCAACGCCAGCAGCAGATGGGCGAGGTTTGTGGTCGTGATGCCGATGTGTGCTGCCAACGCCACGCGATTTATCGTCACGACAGCAATCGGATTGCGCTTTATCGACACAACTGTTTGATCCTGGTCGGACGGACGATAGATGGCACGCAGGAGAAAATAGCCGAGACGATCGAGCGGGCGCTCGCTCATAAAGGCGCTCTGGTCGAGGCAGCCGTGCAATTGCGAAGCTGCCGCGGCAAGCACTGCGTTCGCCAGTTCCGGATCGCTGCTCAATACTGACGTCAGCTGTGCTGGATTCAGGCAACGGATGGTCGCCGGCATTAGCGTGTCGAATTCAACATCCGGGCGGTGAGTGAGCGCCGGATAGATGATGTCATTGGGTCCAAAGAATTGCAGAATTGGGTTGTTTCCGTCTCTGCGCAGCCGACGGACCGGCACCACGCCGTCGACCACGACGCCGAGGGAGAAGGTGTGCCTGTCGGGCCCGAAGCGGACGGAGGTAGTCGCAAAGTGTCTCACACGCCCGAAACCCCGCATGCGCCGCTCTATATCTACGGTGGCCTGCTCAGCCCCAAGCCGAGCCCAGGAAGGCCGGTGACTGCGTCTTGTGGCGAAGTTCTTCTTGGCCATGGAAAGGACCTCGGACATCTAAAAGCGTGTGAATTGATTGCGCGGGAGCCGCTGGCGGTCTTTGACCCGAATCAAAAATGATTGAAATAAACCCCGCAATAATCTTCGTGCTGGCGAAGCGTTTTCCATGGGTTGTGGAGATTATCTCCGCCTCTACTGAGAGAAGAGCCCGTTCTTTTGCGGTTACAAACTGTTACAATTTCGCAAATACTATCATCGTTGAGTCATTCTGAAGTCACGCAGAGACGGTCAATTGCTCCCTGTCATCAGTGGACGGAGACTTGCCATGAGCCTTCAGCCAATCGCCGGACTGCCGGCGAACCCGGCGGCGTCAATCGCGGCCGAGAAACCTACGCTTTCGTCGCTGTTCCGGAGGCAGCCGATCGAAAGAATCGCTCCGGGTTCCGCCGTCTTCCGGGAAGGCGGCGCGGCCAAGAACATCTTCGAGGTCGTTGAAGGCACGCTCAGGGTCTACAGGATTCTCAACAACGGCCGCCGCGTTATTCTCGGATTCGTCCGCCCGGGAGATTTGATGGGCGTTTCGCTGAGGGGACGTTACCTTTGCACAGTTGAGGCGATCACGCCCGTCGAAGCCCGTCGCTTGCCGAAACACCGTTTCGAGAGCCTGAGCGAGCGCGAACCGCACCTCAAAGAGCAGCTCTTCTCGAAACTCTTTGACGAAATGGCTGCTGTCCAGGATCAGATGGTGCTGCTTTCGCGCAGGGGTGCGGAAGAAAAGCTGGCCGGCTTTTTCTTGCTGATGACGCGCGGCCAAGTGCAGAACCGGCGAATGCTCATCGAGCTGCCGATGACAAGACTCGATATAGCCGATTATCTCGGCATGACGATCGAGACGGTCTCACGGACCTTCACCAAGCTCGCTGGTTACGGTGTTATCGCAACGGTCGGGCGTAATTCCATTGCCGTCCTAAACATGGACACGTTGGCCGCGCTTGCGGATGGCGAGCTGGAGAACTGGAGAGCACGTCGTTTCAAGAAGCGTACGGCCGTCGGCACGCCATAGCGTGACCACCGTGACATTCACGTCCCAACTCTCTACTTGCGGGTCGGGCGGGGAAACACACGCCTTGGAGCGATGTCATTTGCACAATCATGAACAACAGGCGAGCCTGGTGGTGCCCAGGGCAGTATGTCCTGATCACCGTCAGCGACACGGGAGTGGCATGCCGGCGGAAGTGAGGGAGCACGCCTTCGAGCCGTTTTACACCACGAAACCGCAGGAGTCCGGCACGGGGTTGGGGCTGAGCTCTGTCTATGGATTTGTGAAACAATCCGGCGGACACGTCGCGTCGTACAGCTAGGTTGGTCAGGGAACGGCCGTGTGGATCTACCTTCACTGGTCACCGAGAGACGCAGGTTGCGCCCCATGTCTGCCATCGCGGGCCCTCCTGTCTTGCCAGAAGCTGCCCTTGGTTTGACGAGAGCCATGGTTTGACGTTTGGGAGGCGGGTCATCTGGGTTGAGGAAACGCATTATTATCCAATCACCTAGTCAGTAGCGTTCCCCAGTTCCGATAGAGGATGTAGGCAGCAACTGCGAAGATAAGCGCTGCGAACAGGCGGTGGAGGATGTTCTTGTAGGCGCTAAGGCGTGTGGCGAGTAGCATGCCGAGCACGCCGCCGACGATGCCGCCGCCGATGAACTCGACGGCAAGCCACCAGTCCACCAGGCCTGAACTTGCATAGTTCAGGGCGGTCGCCAGTCCGAACGCACCGACGGAGAGGAGCGAGGTGCCGATCGCGTTGATCATCGGCATGCCCGTTGCCAGCATTAGGCCTGGAACGATCAGGAAACCCCCGCCGACACCGAAGAAGCCGGATGCAGCGCCGGCGGCAAGTGCCGCGGCAGCGGTGGCGAGGCACATCCGCAGGTCAACAGGACCGCAGTCCACCGCCACCGACTTCTTGGGCTTTAGCATTAGGACACCAACAACCACCATTAAGATGCCGAAGAGGAAGATGAGGCGATCCCCATCCACCGCCTTTCCGAGGCTGGAGCCGCCGAGGGCGCCGAGGACACCTAAGGCGGAGAAGACGGCCGCGCACCGCCACCAGACGTGGCCCCTGATTGCGTGGGTTGCGAAGTTGGCAAACGCGTTCACCGAAACCGCAAGCGCACCTGTGCCAATGGCAACATGCGGCTGCGTCACGCCGACGATGTAGAGGAGAAGGGTCGCCAGGATGGACCCGCCGCCACCCAGGAGGCCAAGCATGAAGCCGACGATCCCGCCGGAGCCGACTGCCGAAAGGATGGAGGTGCTCACGTCCGTCTGCTCCACAGGCGGTCATGCAGGGTCATGCCAACCAACATTGCGATGACGAAAAGGACACTCTGAGGCAGGCCGAGTGCCAAGGAGGCAACCGCCGGTCCGGGACAGAAGCCGCCGATCCCCCAGCCTAGGCCGAACAGGGCCGAGCCGATCACCAGCGGCGCGTCGATCCGCCGATTCGTTGGCACATGGAAGCTGTCGTCGAAGGCGGGATGAAGCATCAGCTTCATCACCTGCACGCCGATAAAGGCGACGACGACCGCGCCGCCGAGGACGAAAGCAAGGGTCGGGTCCCAGGCGCCGAATATGTCGAGGAAGCCCTGGACGCGGGCCGGGTTCAGCATGCCGGAGAGCGACAGGCCGAAGCCGAAGACTATACCGGAGGCGAGTGCCGCTCCAAACTGGTAGACATTCCGGTTCATAGGCCGAGACCTCGCATGACGGCGACGGCGACCACGCCCGCGGTAAGAAAAATTGCGACCGCCACTATGGAACGCGGCGACATGCGGGCTAAGCCAAGCACGCCGTGGCCGCTGGTGCAGCCCGATCCCATGCGCGAGCCGAAGCCGACCAGCAATCCAGCAATGATGATCAGCGGCCACCCTGCGGTGATCTGCACGGCCGGCCAACCGCCGAACATGAACAGGTAGGCAAGCGGCCCAAGCAGAAGCCCGAGTACGAAGGCAAGATTGGTGGTCATGCCGATGCCTTGCACAAGACGCCCGACGATCCCGCTGATACCGGCAATCCGACCGCTAAGGAGCAGGAGCATTACAGCCGATGCACCGATCAGCATGCCGCCAGCCAAAGATGGGAGATAGGCGCTCATTTGTCCCCCTTCACGCAGAAGATGTCGTAGAGGGCGGCAACCAGTCGGGCGGCCTTCTCCCCGGTCAGGCGGTAGAAGATCTGCTTGCCGTCCCGCCGGGTCTCGACGGTGCCAGAGCCGCGCAGCACGGTCAGGTGCTGCGACAGATGCGGCTGGTGGACGTCGACCTTCTCTTCAAGCTCTCCGACCGAATACTCGCCCTGCACCAGCGTGCAGACGATCATGAGGCGCGCCGGATGCGACAGTGTCTTCAGGAGGTTTGCCACCTCTCCAGCCCGGCTCGCCATCTCAGCTGGGGAAAGCCCTGCCTTCATCATTGCCTTCAGTTCGGTTGTCATTCCCATGCTGCTCCCTGTAATGCATCGAGCGGAAACTTGAGGTAGCGCTTGCCGTTGGCTTCCGGCTCCGGCAGACGCCCCCCGCGGATGTTCACCTGCAGTGCATGCAGGATGAGCTTGGGCATCGGCAGTGTCTTGTCGCGATGCGTTCGCAGTACTACGAACTCTTCCTCGCTCACGCCGGCAAGATGCGGGTTGGACTTCTTCTGCTCAGCTACCGTGCTTTCCCAGCGAGGTGCCCGGCCATCCGGCTGGTAGTCGTGACCCGTGAAAATCCGCGTCTCATCCGGAAGCGCCAGGATTTCCTGGATCGAATTCCATAGGACGCGGGCATCGCCACCCGGGAAATCGGCTCGCGCAGTCCCGCTGTCGGGCAAAAAGAGCGTGTCGTGCACGAAGGCCGCGTCGCCGATGACGTATGTGATCGAGGCAAGCGTATGTCCCGGTGAGAACAGCACCTTCGCATCGATTGAACCGACCTTGAAGGCCTCGCCATCGGCAAACAGCCGGTCCCATTGGGAGCCGTCGGTGGCAAGCCCCGATGAGTTATATATTTCCTGCCATAGCTTCTGGACATCGACGACGCGCTCGCCGATAGCCGTTTGCGCGCCGGTTTTTTCCTTCAGGTACTGCGCTGCCGAAAAATGGTCTGCATGGGGATGGGTGTCGAGTATCCACTCGACGGTCAGCCCATTGCCGCGGACGTAGTCGAGGATGGCATCGGCATTGATGGTCGCCGTCGCGCCGGCCCTCTCGTCGAAGTCTAGCACCGGGTCGATGATGGCGCACTTGCCCGTTTCCGGATCGGAGACGACGTACTGGACGCTCCAGGTGCGTTTGTCGAAGAAGCCCTTCACCTGCGGCCTGCGGGCAGCATGCTGCTTGAGCCACGCGGCAGCGGCGCTGGTGTCAAAGCCGCGGCTGCGTCCGAACGCGACGGCCTCGTCGGCAGACATCCGGCCGTCCAAAACCTCTCCGATAAGGTAGAGGTTTAAGGAACGCCTACCGGTCTGGCAATGCGCCAGAACAGGCCCGTCCGACTCATCGACCGCGCGCTGGAAAGCACGCACGTCCGCCTCGGTGATCGTATCGGCCCCGACCGGGATGAACGCGTAGGTAAAGCCGCAATGTTTCGCTTCCTGCCTTTCCGCTTGCATGTTCGGCTGAGAGGTGTCTTCGTTGTCCGGCCGATTGTTGATCAGTGTCTTGAATCCCCTGTCGCGCAGCAACGGGATGTCCTCGACACTTAGCTGCGGCGAGACCGAAAGCTTGTCGGATATAGCAGTAATACGCATGACTGGCTCCGGGTTTCACATCAATTTAAGATATAATATAATGTATACTAATAAGCATGCAAGATCAGGCTGGGAGCTTCGTGCTGCCCTGTGTTTGCCGGCGGGAGAGGAGAAACAACGATGGCCACGACAGCGAACCGGGTAGACGCCCAGACATCCGACGAAATCAACCGACGTCTGCGCCTGCAAATGGAGGAGAGGCTCGCCTACTACGAGACCCATCCCGACCAGATCGAGGCGAGGCTCACCGAGCTTGATCGCGAATGGGACATCGAGCGGACGCTTGAGGCCAATGCTTCAACATTGGCGTTCACGGGAACGATGCTTGCAGCTACCGTGGACAGGCGGTGGCTAGCACTGCCCGCGATCGTGACGGGCTTCCTCTTTCAGCACGCCATTCAGGGCTGGTGCCCGCCGCTGCCGATCCTGCGCCGGCTCGGCTTCCGAACAGCGGAGGAAATCAATCAGGAACGCTACGCATTGAAGGCGCTCAGAGGTGATTTCGAAGCTCAGAGCGGCAACAAACTCGATGCAGTACTTCGAGCGGTTGGCATCAGACGAGGGGGCGAATGAGATGGCGTCCGCCGGTCCAGATGAAACTGTTCATCACGGCCTTACCGCGACGCTGATCGAGGCCGGTATGCGTTGGACTTTAGACTGGGTGTGAACCGGCATGCAATTTTGACCCTTCGTGGAAATGAAGGAAGAGTAGAAAGCTACCGGGACGATTGCGATGATCTCTGCCAATCGGTGGATTGATGGCACGCTGGCGCCAGCAGAATTTAATTTAGGCTAGTGCGCGTGTATCGGTATCGGCCGTGACTCTGCCCGACTTGCAACCCATTCCCGAGACGATGGTCAACTTGTTCCGTGCCTCGCACGGCGACGTCGGAGAGATGGTTTTGATCCTGGGTGACCGCATTGTCGAAGAAGCGGGGAGTCGTGGGGCCCGTTCGACAGTCTGCGGTCCGAAGTTGTTCGTCTGTTTGACGACTTCGCTCCGCCCCTGTGGCATCGTCGTTTTGCTTCCGCATTCACGCGTCGGATGCCGCGGGTCGTGTCGACTTGACGATGGCAAGATTTTGTCGGCGCATCCTCCCTATCTTGCGTGTCTGGGAGGCCAGTCCATCCACGAACCTCGTAAGTATGAGACGCGTGGACGACAGAACTCGTCACCGGCGCCTACCGGCTGGGGTTCGAGGTCAGCCCTTTTGGGAGCTTCGCGACTGCGCGTGTTTATCGATTTCGACTATCCGGCAACGTTCGCGGGCAAGCTCGCTCAGTCCGCTATTTGTCCAGAGCTACGCTCGTTGGGGCGCCAACCGGATTGCCAATTCCCTGCTTTGCCGAGGTATAATGTCGAGCAGTCCTCATCGGCTTCGTCTACGGGGTGAAGCCTGTTCTGAGGGAGAGGTTTGTTCAATGGGAATTTTTCTCTTTAATGCGCATCGATACGACACAAGCCGCTCGGCCCTCGGCAGAACATCTGTCGAAAAACTGTTCCGGGAATCGGAGAGCGAGGCCGAATACACGACCGGATGGGTAAGGATTACGTTGGGTCTTGCCCTGTTTGTGAGTGGTCTCCTGGTCACGTCTGGGACGACTGAGCTCACTGAACTGAACAACTCGAACCAACTTCGCGCCTCGGCGTTGTTCACAGTTTTTGCCTTCTTGGCCCTCGGCATCACATCGCTTCTTCTCGTGATCAGCGGCAGGTTTAGGCCCTGGATGGCATTCGTCCTCGTTACCTGCGATGCGGCAATTCTTGGCCTCAGCCTTTATTTTGCCCTGCACGGCATTGGCTTGGGGGGCAATTGGGTGGCAGCCATACCTACGATCTGGGCCGTACCCCTCCTCCTTGCTGTTGGCGCGCTTCGTTATCGGCCGCTCGTTCAAATATGGGCCACCACGGCAACAATGATTGCTTTAGTCGGGGTCGTTTCCGTGCTTGGCTTTCCTTTGTCTCAGTCTGGCCCGGAGACCCCGGCAACTCTCGGCACATTGGGAGAAAGTGTCGGCCGCCTCTTTTCGCTCCCTGCCTATCTTATGCGGGCCGTCATGCTAACGCTCATCGGGCTCACAACGGCATTGGCAATGGCGCGCTCTCGACGCCTTCTTGCGCGCGAGGTGAGCGAGACAGCCAGACGCGCAAACCTTGCTCGCTTTCTACCGGCCGAGATTGCGCCTTTGGTGGGGGAGGACGATTTAGCCACTTGGCGTCAAGGCCGCCGCCAGCAGGGAACGATCCTGTTCATCGATATACGGGGGTTCACGGCTTACGCTGAGAAATTGGACCCTGCCAGGCTGTCCATTTTCATTTCCTCCTTTCGACGACGCGTCATGCGCGCAACGGAGGCATTCGGCGGTGTGGTCGATAAGTTTATTGGCGATGGCGCTCTTGTCGTGTTCGGCATTCCAGAACCCCAGAGTGATGATTGCACTCGCGCTATAGCCTGCGCCCACCGGCTTCTCTCACTCATAGACCGATGGAACATTAAAAGAGGGTTCGATCCGCCTGTCCGGGTCGGGATCGGCATCCACAGCGGTGAACTGTATTACGGGCTAGTTGGTGACGACCACCGACTTGAGTTCACAGTGCTTGGCGACACTGTCAATGTGGCTGCCAAGATTGAACAAGCTACCAAGCGGTTCGATACCGCGTTGCTAGCTTCAGAGACTGTGGTCTTGCGGGCACGACAGCAACCCTCGTGGCAGGCGGTGTGCCGAGAACCATTGGGAGGCCGTGGCGAACATGTCGCGGTCTTTGTCTACACGGGGACGAAGCCTGCCGGGTAGCGCGCACGGCACGTGCGAGCTTAGTCGGCCACCCAAGGAGCAGACCTTCCCGTGAGCTCCCCTGATCTGGTCGGCCAAGCAATGGCACTAGACGTCGGTCGAAGCCTGAGCTTTGAAGCGGTGCGCTGTGCTCGCGGCGGCGCCACAGACAGGTTGTATGACCCGCGCCATGCTCGGTCCCGCGCGTCTTCGTCCGCCAAAGGATAAGGTTCCAGCCCCAGCATTAGGAGGGGTTGTGTGCGTCAAGTTCTGCAAAATTGGGCGGTCATGAGTGCTGGTCATGCGGCTTGACGGAGTGCGAGTTTCTTGTGCTCTCGCAGATCGTCCATGTTGATGTAGCGATTGGCCTCCATCCAGTTTTCGTGGGTTTCGACGGCGAGCGCGCGGACGAGGCGTAGGCAGCTCTCGGTATTGGGAAAGATGCGCACGACGTAGGTTCTGCGGCGGATTTCCTCGTTGAGGCGTTCCAGCATGTTGGTGCTCTTGAGGTGCTTGTGATGCTGGCGCGGCAGACGAAAGAAGGTCAGCGTCTGCTCGATGGTTTCCTCAACCCAGGAGGTCAGGCGCGGATAGCGGACCGACCATTTTCCCAGCCACGCGGCGAGATCGGCCTTCGCCTCATCAAGGTCGCGGCGATCATAGAGCCATCGAAGCTCCTGCAGGCAATCGTCGCCATGTTTGCGCGGCAGGTGATCGAGGGCGTTCCTGAGGAAATGCACGTAACAGCGCTGCCAGGCAGCTTCCGGGATCACCTCGCCAATTGCCGCGACGAGACCGGCATGGTCGTCGGAGACCACCAGTTCGACGCCCTTCAAACCGCGCCCTTTCAGCCTGACGAGGAAGTCCTTCCAGGCGGAACGGCTTTCACGGCCGGCCATCTCGACCGACAGGATCTGCCGCCGCCCGTCCCAGTCGATGCCGACAGCGATCAACACCGCCTGGCTCATCACCACACCGGCCTCGCGCACCTTCTCATAACGGGCATCGAGGATCAGGTAGGCAAACGGCTCTTGAAGCGGGCGCTCGGCAAAGGCCTTCAGGCTCTCGTCCAGCCGCTTGTTGATCGCCGAGATCGACGACGCCGAGAAGGCATGGCCGCACAGCTCCTCGGTGATCGCCTTGACCTTCCGCGTCGACACTCCTTGCACATACATCTCCGCCAAGGTTGCCACCAGCGCCCGCTCGGAGCGCTGATAGCGTTCGAACAATTCGGTGGAGAAGTGCCCCGAGCGATCCTGCGGCACCCGCAGCTCGAGCTTGCCCACCCGCGTGATCAGCGTGCGGCCATAGTGGCCCGAGCGGTAGCCGAGCCGCTCCGGCGTGCGCTCGCCTTTCGCAGCTCCCAGCGCCTCGTCCATCTCCGCTTCCAATACCTCCTGCATCACGGTGCGGATCACCTCGCGCAGCCCATCGGGGTTCGAAAGCAAAATGTCTTTGACGCCGGCGCTCGCTGTCTTACCTTCAGTCTTGGTCATGGTGGCGTTTCCTTCCAGGGAATCAGGTGACGTTGAACATCACCAGCCTGCCATGACCGCCTCTCTCAGTGAATTTGCAGAACCTTCAGCACACTACCTTAGGAGGAATCCGCGAATGAAGGTGAGCGGTGTTTCAGAACAAGCACATGCAGTCCGTTGACCCAGGCTGGACGACAGCGTCAACCGGCTGGAGTAGCCAGCCGCGTGGCCCTGGATCAGTGATGACAAGCAGAGAGCAACATGACGGCCGCAAGCGGGAATGTCATGCGCCTAAGGGCTCTCTATGCGCTCCGCGGCTATTCGAGAACAACCAGGAATGGTCGGCCGGGTGTCTCAACTCGAGGGCATTCTTAACAGAGGCGTTTGCCTGCTCGATGATCAGGACACCGACATTGTCTCAAGGTTCTCGGCCAAGCCACTGTGGACGCCATACACTTCAGCGGACTGGTGTGTCTCGCAAAACGTTTTATCCCTCAGATGGGCGAGACAGTCATCCTCGACCACCTTCTGTCGAGGCGTGGCGTCGCACGAGTCTATGAAAGACTCGCGGGCAAAGCCTTGCCTGCTGTCGAAGTGGCGAGCAAAGCTTTCGGCAGGCGATCAAGCTGCGCTTACTGCCTCTGCAATAATTTGACGCCTCTTTGGTACATACCCAATAACATTCTGGCGGCTCTTCAACCCGCGTAGTATTGTACTCGCGGGATCGGTTTCACGCGCGGCGCCGCTCTTTTTTGACAGAGCAAAGGACATCCTAAACGGTGAAGTCGAACCTGCCTGTCGGCCAGAGTTCGTCACTGTCTCAGCCCTTGCGGCGCCCGCCTGCGTCGGTCTTGCCCAATCCGCAAAATCAATTAGCGATCAGCTCTGGCTTCGCCCGCGCTCAGGAAGGTGAGATGACGACACCGCAGACTGCCTCCTCCAGTTTAACGCCTCCACCGAGCAGGCCAGGACAAGATCGACTATGCCGTTTCGGCGCCGCTATCGTTGGCGGCGGTCACTCCAGCGATTTCAAGAAGGCGATGAGGTCGCCGATCTGGTCAGGTTCGAGCCTGAACTCCGGCATGCTCGGATGGCCCGTCCGGATGCCCTCCGCCAACGCTTCCTCCAGAGTCTCAACCGGATAGAGCTTATGGAGATCACGAAATGGAGGGGCCACCGACAACGGGCTGGCACCGACCCGGTCGATCGAATGGCACCGCGCGCAGGTCGTGCGGGCGAACACCATGCCGCGCTGCTCGGCCGGGGACTTTTGGGCCATTGCGGCATCGACCACCGGGACGCAGAAAAGTATCGCGAAGCCAAGACGTACCAGTTTCATTCGCAAACTCCAGCTGTGGTTCCGAAGCGTAACATCGCAGCGATCAGGTCGCCAGATGTGGAGGGAAGGGCGAAAAGGAAGGATAGCCGGTCGCGCTGCAGGTGGTCCCTACCACCACAATGCCAACGGCCGCTCTAAAACGTTATCTAGCGCGAGGCGAATTTTCATTGTTTCGTCGTCTACCGCATCTTCGATGTCGACGACTACCTCTCCAACTACTACCTCTTCAGGTTGCACCAGCTCCTTGATTCCGCTTAACCCCGCCCATCAAGGCAAAAGAGCCCAACTAACGACCGCTGGATAGAATGCACTGCCGCTCCACTGTGTCGCCCAGCGTCGCCTCAGCCGCTCAGGGAACTTATCGCCACCGCAGCCACGGCCAAGTAGAAAGTCCATCAGTGCGATAGCGCGCTGGGAACGCGCTGGAGCGGTGGCGCCGTCCTGGTGTGAGCTTTGCTGCACATCGGAACGACCTCCCTGGCCGCTCCAACTACATGAGCCCCATCATCATAGGCACCAGCAGCTTGTCGGCCATTGTTTTCTGCGCCCCCTCGAGCGACTGATAGAGAGGAACGAGGACGCCTTTCAGCTTTCGTACGCTTTCAAGGCGGCTGGCCAGGGCGCTTTCCCGCAGTTCGACATGCTGCAATGGGGTCGCAGGTGCCCTACCCGGGCCCCCCATCCCACCGGGCATCTGCATCATTCCATCCTGTGTGCCGCGGGCGTTAATTCGCAGAATCTCGACGAACGCGTTCCACAACGGCTCCTGTTCAGGCATTATCTTGAGTTCCGCCTTCAAGAACGCGATGCGCCCTTCAATATGTTCGGGGGACATCATTTGGGCCATCGCTCCCATACCCGTCTGCCCCGTAGGTGCTTGTCCAGCGGCCGTCATGCCCATGGGAGCTTGGCCGCCCGCCATCATCCCCATCATCCCGCCCATCATCTCGCCGGACATCATGCCGCAAGGCATCATGGGGCTCGGGTTCGCGGCGGGGACCTGACGTTGCGCAGTTTGCGCGCTCGCCTGTCCAGCGGCCGCCTCCGGGTGGTGCGCGTCATCTGCAAATCCTGGCGTCTTGAGCATAAGCATAAGCATTGTACTCGCCAGGAAGAGAGTCTGCAGTTTCGCCATTTCGCTCTCCTTACCTCCGTGAAGGACTGGCTTTCAAGGTACAGCGGCTGGGACGGTCTTCATTGATGCGGATCAAGTTCGCCAAGTATCCATCACTGCGCGTCAACGGCGGGCGCCAACCATCGCCAGTTCCGTATATCCGGCAAGTCCTCGCCATTCTCCCGGATGTAGGCGTCATGTTCCGCGAGCTTGCTTTCGACGAAGCGGGCAAATCCTTCCTTCGTCGCGGCGAGCGAGGGGACACGTTCGACCACCGCCTTGGCAAGATGGAAACGGTCAAGCTTGTTGAGGACGGCCATGTCGAAGGGCGTCGTGGTCGTGCCTTCCTCTTGGTAGCCATGGACGTGGAAGTTAGCATGGTTGACGCGTCGATAGGTCAGCCGGTGAATGAGCGCGGGATAGCCGTGATAGGCGAAGATGACCGGCTTGTCCGTCGTGAACATTCGATCGAATGCGTCATCTGCGATGCCGTGCGGATGCTGACTTGGTGCCTGCAGCGCCATGAGATCGACGACGTTCACAATACGCAGCCTGAGCGAGGGAAACGCCTCGCGCAGGATCATGACGGCGGCCAGTGCTTCCATGATTGGCACGTCGCCGGCGCAGGCGACGACCGCATCGGGATCGCCTTCATCATTGGAGGCCCACTCCCAGACACCGAGCCCAGCCCGGCAGTGCGCAACCGCCGCGTCCATGTCCAACCACTGCAACTGCGGCTGTTTGCCTGCGACGATCACGTTGATGTAATCACGGCTCCGCACGCAATGATCGACGACCGAGAGAAGCGTATTCGCATCCGGCGGAAGGTAGACGCGGATGATGTCGGCCTTCTTGTTAGCCACGTGGTCGATGAAGCCTGGATCCTGATGCGAGAAGCCGTTATGGTCCTGACGCCACACGTGGGAGGTCAGCAGGTAGGTAAGAGACGCGATCGGCTTGCGCCAAGGAATCTCCCGGCAGACTTTCAACCATTTTGCATGCTGGTTGAACATTGAATCGACGATATGGATGAAGGCCTCATAGCAAGAGAAAAACCCATGTCGCCCTGTCAGCAGGTAACCCTCTAGCCAGCCCTGACAGAGATGTTCGCTCAGCACCTCCATCACCCGGCCGTCGGGCGATAGCTGCGTGTCGCTAGCGAGAATCTCGCCGGTGAAGACGCGGTCTGTTTCTTCGAAGACGGGCGACAGCCGGTTTGATTCAGTTTCATCCGGTCCGAAGATCCGAAAGTTGCGCTCTTTCGCACTGAGTTTCATAACATCGCGGAGAAACAGACCCGCGATGCGAGTCGATTCTGCCATCAAGGTTCCCGGAGTACTGATGTCCACCGCAAATTGCCGGAAATCCGGCAGGTTGAGGTTTTTCAGGAGAAGCCCGCCGTTAGCATGCGGATTTGCTCCCATGCGGCGTTCGGCCTTCGGTGCAAGCTCCCCAAGCTCAGGTCGAAGGCTGCCACTCTCGTCGAACAGCTCCCAAGGGCGATAACTCTTGAGCCACCCTTCGAGAATTCCGAGGTGCTCCGGCACTTCCGCAAGCTTCGCAAGCGGCACTTGGTGCGAGCGCCAGGTGCCCTCCGCTTTCTTGCCGTCGACCTCGCGCGGTCCCGTCCAGCCTTTCGGGGAGCGGAAGATGATCATCGGCCAGGCAGGGCGCCTGGAAAATCCTCTACTGCGCGCCTGCCGCTGGATTTCGGCGATCTTGCTGTGGGCCTTGTCGAGCGCTGACGCCATAAGCTGGTGCATTTGTCGCGGATCCGCGCCCTCAACGAAAAGCGGCTCGTAGCCGTAGCCCCTGAACAGCGCCGCCAACTCGTCGTGGCTAATGCGGGCAAGCAGGGTTGGATTTGCGATCTTGTAGCCGTTGAGATGCAGGATCGGGAGAACGGCCCCGTCACGTGCCGGGTTGAGGAATTTGTTCGAGTGCCAGCTCGTCGCGAGCGCCCCCGTCTCTGCTTCTCCGTCACCGATGACGCAGGCAGCGATCAGGTCGGGATTGTCGAAGACCGCGCCGTAGGCATGCATAAGGCAGTAGCCGAGCTCGCCGCCTTCATTGATGGAGCCCGGCACCTCCGCCGCCACATGACTCGGAATGCCCCCAGGATAGGAGAACTGCGTGAAGAGCCTCTTGATCCCGGTCTCGTCCTGGCTGACTTTCGGGTAGAGTTCTGAATAGGTTCCTTCAAGATAGGTATTTGCGACAAGCCCGGGGCCGCCGTGACCCGGACCCGTGACATAGATCATGTTCAAGTCATGTGCCTGGATCAGCCGGTTCAGGTGGACATAGAGAAAATTCAATCCCGGCGTGGTGCCCCAGTGGCCGAGCAGGCGCGGCTTAACGTGGGCCAATGTGAGCTTTTGTTTCAGGAGCGGATTGTCGCGAAGGTAGATTTGCCCCACGGAAAGGTAGTTGGCGGCTCGCCAATAGGCGTCCATCCGCTCCAGAAGTTCGGGCGACAAAGTATCGGTCATTGGAGGATCCTTCCAGGTGAGAGATCGTTGACACTTTCTGCGGCCTGTCCGTCGGCGGCGATGATGCGAACCTCTGCGCGGTTTCGGCGGCGTCAGTCAAGGCAGTGCGCGCAGGCCCCTTGCGATCGCAGGTTGCTGATCGCCGGGAAACGTCGCAGGTGAAAACGACAACATTTAATTCACCCGTCGGAAGCGCCTCCGTTCGCAGCAATACGCGGTCTGTTCCTGACGCCCCCGGCGCCGCTGATCGTCTCGGCGGCGATGCGAGCCGCCTCCCGCAGTGCCTCGCTTTCGACCTGGCCTGACAGGCTGACGGTTCCATTCTCAATAGTCACTTCGATGGCCCCTTTCTCGAGCCCGAGATCGGAACAAAGCCGCGCCAAGACGGCCCGCCGCACCGCCTCATCACCCTTAGCAACTATATCAGGCACAGAGGCAGCAATCGCGCAAAGGAAGTCGCTGCGGCTGATGATGCCCACCATCTCTTCCGCTCGCATGACCGGAATTCGCTTAATACCTTTGGCAGCCATGAGTTCGGCGACGCGGCCAACGGGCATGTCTTCATCAACCGTGACGACAGGCTGCGTCATCACGTCGCCGACGCGCCAGCTATGCCCCTTGATGAACGCCTCCGGATTCGCTCGGACGCCCACGATGTCGCGCCGCGAGATCAATCCCAGCTCCGCACGCCGCAACAAGTCGCCCTCCGATAATATGCCGACAAGCCTGCCGCGATCGTCGCATACAGGCAGGCCGCATACTTGGTTCTCAAGCATCGTGCGCGCGGCATGACTCACACTGTGATCGGGGCTTATCGACAGCACCTTTTTCTTCATAATGTCTCTGGCAAGCATCCTGCAGCTCTCCGACTAGAGCCCGCAGCATACGCCGCACCTCAAGCAGGAGATTGATGTTGGTCAAAGAATTGACTGCTGAAATGCATAAGATGCCGAGATGGGAATTGATCCGAGCCATCACCATAGTAGAGCAAATGTGCACGCCCCGCCCGCTCAAGCGGACGGTTCGCGAGTGACGACGACGGAAGGCGTGATCTACACCTGCCCCATGCATCCCCAGGTGCGGCAGATCGGCCCCGGCAACTGCCCGATTTGCGGTATGGCCCTCGAACCCGAAGTCATCACCGCCGAAACCGGTCCAAGTGCGGAATTAGTGGACATGCGGCGCAGGTTCTGGATCGGGCTCGTCCTGACATCGCCTGTGCTGTCGCTCGAAATGGGCGGTCACCTCACCAACCTGCACATGCTGCTCGGCGCCCAGACGTCGAATTGGCTCCAGCTCGTCTTCGCGACTCCCGTGGTCCTCTGGGCGGGCGCTCCCTTCTTCGAACGCGCATGGCGGTCCCTCATCACTCGCCGCCTGAATATGTTCACTCTGATCTCGATGGGCACCGGCGTGGCCTGGGTTTACAGCGTGATCGCGACTGTTGCGCCCGGACGGTTCCCGGCGACGTTCCGATCCGCCGACGGAGCGGTCCCAATCTATTTCGAGGCCGCAGCGGTCATCACCGTGCTCGTCCTGCTCGGGCAGGTTTTGGAACTGCGTGCTCGCGAGCAGACGGGCGGAGCGATCCGGGCGCTTTTGGATCTCGCCCCGAAGACGGCCCGCCGTATCCGCAATGACGGAACCGACGAAGACGTGCCGCTCGAAGCCGTTGCCATTGGTGATCGGCTGCGCGTGCGGCCAGGTGAGAAAGTCCCGGTCGACGGGAAGCTCGTCGAAGGCCGAAGCTCGGTGGACGAGTCGATGATTACCGGAGAGTCCATGCCCGTCACCAAGGAGGTCGGGGCGAAGCTGATCGGCGGTACGATGAACAAGACGGGCGGCTTCGTCATGGAGGCCGGGAAGGTCGGCCGCGACACCATGCTGTCGCAGATTGTACAGATGGTGGCGGAAGCCCAGCGTTCGCGCGCGCCGATCCAGCGGCTGGCCGATGAGGTCTCCGGCTGGTTTGTGCCCGCTGTCATCCTCATCGCCATCGTCGCCTTCGCCACCTGGATGTGGCTCGGACCGGAACCGAGCTTCACGCACGGCCTGGTGGCCGCGGTCGCCGTGCTCATCATCGCTTGCCCCTGCGCACTGGGTCTCGCCACGCCAATGTCAATCATGGTCGGCGTCGGACAGGGTGCTCGCGCCGGTGTGCTGATCAAGAACGCCGAGGCGCTTGAACGCTTCGAAAAGGTCAACACGCTTGTGGTCGACAAGACCGGAACACTGACCGAGGGTAAACCGAAGGTCACATCGCTCGTCGCGGTGAACGGGGTAGCCGAGGACGAACTCCTGCAGTTCGCCGCCACCTTGGAGCGGGCGAGCGAGCATCCGCTCGCGGCGGCAATCGTTGAGGCCGCCAATGAGCGCGGGCTGGCCCTTGGGACGGCAGAGAACTTCGACAGCCCGGTGGGCAAAGGCGTCACGGGCACGGTGAAGGGATACAGGCTTGTTATAGGAAGCCACCAAATCATGTCCGAGGAGAAGGTGGATGTAGCCCCGCTCACCGAAAAGGCGGAAACATTGCGGGGCGAGGGAGCGACCGTCATCTTCGTCGCCATAGACGGCAGAGCCGGCGGCCTGTTCGCGATCTCCGATCCTATAAAGCTGACGACACCCGCCGCAGTCGCGGCACTGATGAAGGACGGTGTTCGCGTGGTGATGCTTACTGGTGACAACAGGACCACGGCCAATGCCGTCGCTCGCAAGCTCGGCATCACTGAGGTTGAGGCGGAAATCTTGCCGGAACACAAGAGCGAAATCGTCAGGCGTCTGAGAAACGAGGGACGCATCGTCGCCATGGCGGGAGACGGTGTCAACGATGCCCCGGCCCTCGCCGCCGCCGACGTCGGCATCGCCATGGGAACCGGCACGGATGTGGCAATCGAGAGCGCCGGCGTCACCCTGCTCAAGGGCGACCTTCAAGGCATCGTGCGGGCACGGCAGCTCAGCCACGCTACGATGAGGAACATCCGGCAGAACCTTTTCTTCGCCTTCATCTACAACGCCGCTGGCGTCCCTGTTGCGGCAGGCGTGCTCTACCCCGCATTCGGACTCTTGCTGTCGCCGATCATCGCGGCGGCGGCCATGGCGCTCTCGTCCGTCAGCGTGATCGGCAACTCGCTCAGATTGAGGAGTACACGGATATGATTTGGGATCGCAAATGGACGCTCTTCGCAACCTCGCTCGCGGTGATCTTTGCGTTCTTCATTCTCCGTGAGCACTGGCAACATGCACTTGGGCTCGCTCCGTACCTGCTGCTGCTCGCCTGTCCTTTGATGCACCTCTTCCATGGGCATGGCAGTCATGGCCACGGGGACCACCGCATAAAAGCCGACGACATCACATGACCTACGCTTACACGGCACAAACCATTGCCGATGTCGCGAACTCGGCAGAAGTGCTTTTTGACTATCTGGAAGACCCGGCGAGCCTCGGCTCGCACATGCAGAGTTTTCGATATTGATGCTCAGCGTGCGGCCACCTCGACGCAAGGTATGGAAGACGCGAGGCCGCCCGAACCTCCTTGTCGTCGGTGCTTACCGGATGGGGTTCGAGATCAGCGCCCTAGGCCGGGCCTCGCGGCTGCGCGTCATCGACTACGATTATCCGGCGACGATCGCGGCAAAGGTTCTCGGTTCGATGTTTGGGCCGATCTACGCACGCTGCTGCGTGAATCGGATGGCCAACGATGCCACGAACGCGTTTGAAGGCAGCGTACAATCATATATCGGCGGCGCATGAGCCAGAACACGCCTGCGCGGCTCAGTCCGGTTGGATTGCCCGGCAGTCAGCAGAAATTCAGAACACCCGGCGGTTCACGTTTTAAGAAATTAGGTCGGCACACTAACGGTCCATATAGGGCGCCAGGTCGCATTCGAGTGCTGTGCTGATTGGGAAGAGTGAGGCGGGGCCGAACACGGTGCGTGCGGCTTCTACATTTCACCCGGTCTTTGACGCCGATCAATGAGGCTGTAGCAGCACAGCGTTTTAATAACGTCATCTGGCGCGTGGCCACCGGCGGAGAAGCGCCGGTAGAAGTCGGCCAGACTGGCTTGCGGCCGCGCCGATAGGCAACCCGCGGCGAGACGAGCGTGGAACCACCGCTTTGAAGGAGGACACCAGCATGGCTGAACCTGCAACCAAACTGCCCATCAAGTCGGAAGAAAAAGGTGTCGAACGTCGTGCGGAGCCGTGGCTGCCCTTTGAGAGCCTCAGATCCGAGATCGACCGGCTGTTCGACGACTTCGGTCCAAACCTGTGGCATCGCCCCTTGGCTTCCGCACTCATGCGTCGGGTGCCACGGTTGTCAGAGCAGGACATGGCGCCGGCCGTTGATTTGGCGGAGACAGAAAAGACCTATGAGATCACCTGTGAATTGCCGGGGATGGATGAACAGGACATAGAGGTAGTCATCTCCAACGGGACCTTGACGATCAAAGGCGAGAAGCAGGTAGAAAAAGAGGAGAAGAAGAAGGAATATATCTTCTCTGAGCGTCGCTACGGCTCGTTCCAGCGCACGTTCCGGATACCAGATGGAGTCGATACAGAAAAGATCGCTGCAACTTTCTCGAAGAGCGTTCTGTCGGTGATCCTGCCCAAGACCCCGGAAGCACAGCAGAACGAGCGCAAGATTCAGATCAAGGCCAATTGACTGTCGCGCCGCCTCCCGCCCCCACACCTGTGCGGACGGGAGGCGTGTACACCAAACTGCGCTGCTCCTTACGTTCTTGGCCGCAGCGCTAGCACCGCCGACTTTGAAACGATCTGCTAAAGTTCACATTCCTGAGATCGCACGGTGCATTTGGGGTCAACCTGAGCGGCGTCGTCAACGGCACGTCGGCATTCCCAGAGGCTTGCAGTGGAGAACGAGGCATCAGCTATTGCTCTTGAGGCACGTGAGCTCATCAAGATCTATCGGATGGGCGCGGTGGAAGTTCACGCCCTGCGCGGGGTGGATGTGGACTTTCGTGAGAGCGAACTGATCGTTTTGTTGGGGCCATCGGGAAGCGGTAAATCGACATTACTCAATATCCTTGGCGGACTCGATACACCCACGAGCGGGACGGTCAGGTTTCGCGGCCAGGCCCTCACGATGGACAGCGAACGCGCACTCAACCTCTACCGCCGCAATCACGTCGGTTTCGTTTTCCAGTTCTACAACCTCATTCCGAGCTTGACCGCGCGCGAAAACGTCTCCCTCGTGACGGAGATCGCCAGAAATCCGATGTCGCCGGTTGAAGCGCTTTCGATCGTCGGTCTCGGCGACAGGCTCGATCACTTTCCGGCGCAACTTTCCGGCGGCGAACAGCAGCGCGTCGCCATTGCCCGCGCGATCGCCAAGCGCCCCGATCTGCTTCTCTGCGACGAGCCAACGGGCGCACTCGACAGCAAGACGGGAATTCTCGTGCTCGAGGCGATCCTCAAGATCAATCGCGAGCTTGGGACCACCACTGCGCTCATCACCCACAACGCCGTCATTGCCGACATTGCCAATCGCGTGCTCTACTTTGCCGATGGGCGCATCGTCGAAACTCGGCAAAACGCCGTTCAGCGCGCCCCCGGCGAACTCGCCTGGTGAGCATGATGAGCAGTCTCGATCGAAAACTCGTTCGTGAACTCTGGAGGCTGAAGGCTCAGGTTCTTGCCATCGCGCTGGTGATCGCGTCCGGTGCCGCCCTGCTCATCATGGCACTGACGACGATCGAGGCGCTCGAGGAGACAACCGCCGCCTATTACGAGCGGACGCGCTTTGCCGATGTGTTTGCCCAGGCAAAGCGTGCCCCAGAACATCTTGGTCGCGACATCGCCGAAATCCCGGGGGTGCGCCTGGTCGAAACGCGCATCGTCGAAGGCGCCATTCTCGACATGCCCGGTTTTGCCGAGCCGGTCGTTGCCCAATTGCTGTCGCTGCCCGAGCGGGGCCCTGAGCTTCTGAACGCATTGGTGATCAGATCCGGACGCTTGACCGACCCGGCCCGGCCCAATGAGGTGGTCGTCGGTGAGCCTTTCGCCGAGGCTCACGATTTGAAGCCCGGCGACAGTTTCAGTGCCGTCTTAAGAGGGCGCAAACGCACGCTCCAGGTCGTGGGCACGGCGCTCAGCCCCGAATTCGTCTACGCCATCGCACCTGGCGGCCTCATGCCGGACGATGAGCGTTTCGGCGTCATGTGGATGGGGCACGATGCGGTGACAGCCGCCTTCGACCTGAAGGCCTCCTTCAACAGCGTCACGCTCGGTCTCCTGCCCGGCGCTGACGAAAAAGACGTTATCCGCCGGCTCGACGGCCTGCTTGCTCCCTTCGGCGGTATCGGTGCCTACGGTCGCGCCGACCAGACTTCGAACTGGTTTCTGGAAAGCGAGATCGCCCAGCAAAAGAACATGTCGCGGATCATGCCGACCATCTTTCTGGCGGTCGCCGCCTTTCTGACCAACATGGTAATCGCACGGCTGATCGAAACCGAGCGCCACGAGATCGGCCTTCTAAAGGCCTTCGGTTACAGCAATCTGGCGATCGGCTGGCACTATGCCAAGATGGTCCTTGTCATCGGCACGATCGGCATTCTCATCGGCTCGCTGCTCGGCGCCTGGCTCGGTCACTGGAATACGGAACTCTATACGAAATTTTACCGCTTTCCTTTCCTGCTCTATCGCCCCGGCCCTGCCGGCTTCGTTATTGCCGGCGCGATCAGTCTCGGCGCGGCGCTCGCTGGCAGCCTCGCTGCGGTGCGCCGCGCGGCCCGGCTTCCACCGGCGGAGGCGATGCTCCCACCTTCCCCACCGATCTATCGGCGTAGCTGGGCTTCTCGAACGGCGCTTGCCGACACGCTGGACGAACCGTCGCGCATGATCGTAAGACGCATCATCCGATGGCCGGTTAGGGCTTTCCTGGCCAGTCTCGGTCTCGCAATGTCGATCGCCGTTCTGATCATGGCGCTACAGTGGGTCGATGCGATCGACGCGCTGGCCGAAACCGCTTTCGAGCGCGGGCAGCATCAGGACGCGACCGTTGCGTTCAACGACCTGCTACCTATTCATACGGCCGGGGATTACAAGCATCTACCCGGCGTGCTGGCGGCGGAACCTTACCGCCACGCATCGGCGCGCATCAACCACGGACACCTCGTCGAGAGACAAGGCATAATCGGCGTCCCGCCCGGTGCAATCCTCAGTCCCGTGTTTGACGTCGAGCGCGGACGCATCGACGTCCCTCCAGGCGGGCTCGTGCTTTCGCGCAAGCTCGCAGAGCTGCTCCAAGTAAGCGCCGGCGATAGCGTGGGCGTCGAACTCCTGGAGGGGCGCCAGGCCCGATTGAGTCTTCCCGTAGCTCAGGTTTTCGAAACCTATCTTGGCACGCCCGCCTACATGGACATGGAGGAACTGAACCGGCTATCCGGCGACGGGCGCGTCGCGAGCGGATTGCATATCCTCGTCGACGCCCCGAGCCGCACGAGCTTATTGGCAAAACTCAAGGATATTCCCAACGTCGCCGCCGTACTCTTCCGGCAGGCAGCGATCGACACCTTCTACCAAACCATGGGCGAAACCATCTTCATCTTCGTCGGCTTTTTCGTCGCCTTCTCCATGACGCTTTCAGTCGGCGTCACCTATAATTCGATCCGGATCGCACTTTCCGAGCGGGCGCGCGAACTAGCGACGCTGCGCGTCCTCGGCTTCAGCCGCTGGGAGACTTCCTACATCCTGCTCGGTGAGGTCGGCATTCTGACCTGGATCGCCATCCCGTTCGGCGCGATCGTCGGCTATGGCCTTGCATGGTACATGACGAGCGCTTTCGAAACAGAGCTCTACCGCGTGCCCCTCGTCCTGCGGGATGCAACCTATGGCAAGGCGGCGCTGATCGCGCTGGCGGCGACGCTGGTCTGCGCCGCGTTTGTGCGCCGGCGGCTCGATCGTCTGGACCTGATCGCCGTGCTGAAGACAAGGGAGTAGCATGTGAGTGTCGTAAAGCGCAGGTTGGCAATCTGGGGCGGCCTGATCGCCCTGCTTGCCGCCGGGATTGCCTATGCATTGCGGCCGCAGCCGATTCAGGTCGATCTGGCCGTGGCCGAGATCGGCGTGCTGCGCGTCACCCTCGACGAGGAGGGGGAAACGCGGGTGCGCGACGTCTACACGCTTCATGCGCCGTGCGTGGCCAGTTACAACGTATCAGCGCTGAGGTGGGCGACGACGTCAAGGCGGGGGAGACGCAACTGGCGCAAATCGAACCCGCGCTGCCGGCCTTTCTGGACGTGCGGATCGAGGCGGAGCTGCAGGCCGCAGTCGAGGCAGCGCGCGCGGCCTACAACCTGGCCGCTGCCGAACTCAATAAGGCCAAAGCCGACTTGACCTTTGCAGAGGGAGAGCGCGCCCGCGCCCGGCAATTGATCGAGCGCAGGACAATCTCGCAGCGCACTCTGGAAGACGCCGAGCGTTCCTACAACGTCGCGCAAGCCAATCTCGCTACAGCCGAGGCTGCCCTAAAGGTACGGGAACACGAGCTTCACCAAGCCCGCTCGAGGCTCCTGTCGCGGCAGGAGATCCGGAGCCTGCGTGAAGACTGCGAATGCATGCCAGTGACCGCCCCGGTGAGCGGCGTCGTGCTGCAGGTCTTGCGCCGGAGCGAAGGCGTGGTCGAAGCTGGAACGCCGCTGCTCGACATTGGTGATCCTGCGGATCTGGAGATCGTCGTCAATTTCCTCTCGGAAGACGCCGTCCGGATAACGCCGGGTCAGCGAGCGATCATTACCGGCTGGGGCGGCGAAGACCTCACTGCCGTCGTTCGTCGAATAGAGCCCTTCGGGCAAACAGAGGTGTCAGCGCTCGGGATCGAGGAGCAGCGGGTCGACATCATCCTCGATTTTGCCGATCCACCGAAACGTTGGCGTTCGCTCGGGCATGGCTATAGAGTCGACGTGCGGGTGATATTGTTCGAGGGTAAGGTCCTCACGCTGCCACTTGGCGCCTTGTTCCGGCAAGGCGAAGAATGGGCCGTCTTTGTCGCCGCGGAGGGACGGGCGCGTTTGCGTCCGGTCGCCGTCGGTCAGCGGAACAGCCTCGAGGTCGAAATCCGAGAAGGGCTTGTACCCGGAGAACCAGTCATTCTCTACCCGAGCGACCGGATCAAGGACGAGGCGACTATTGTCGAACGTTAGCCGCCGACGACCGTAGGCTTAGCCGTGCGATCCCGCTCTCGAACGTCGCAGCATGCCGAAACGGAAGTCATGAAAGGTGGCGCGCAGCATCAGCATCTCACCGACTGTTTCATAGTTCATGATCCCAACCGGATGCTGGCTACGGCTGACCACTGCTGCGGCCGGTGCACCTGTTGTCTGCATAACTCTCAGACTGTCCCCCAGCCCGGTTTCCTCATAAACCCAGGGAATGTCGGTGCGCATCACTGTCCGAACCAACGCATTCGGCCCGCCTTCCTTCATGGCGCCAATGATCCCGTCGCGCGTCAGCAATCCAGCGAACTTCCCCTCCCCATCGACCACGGGATATTCGTTCTGGCTCGTCGCGAGTAGAAGCTCGGCAGCTTCGCTTAGGCGAGCATCGGATTGAAGCACCCCGAACTCCGTCAACATGACGTCGCCCACAGTGACGCCCCCGGAAATTGCTTGCAACTCGCTGCTTTGCGCTTCTGCTTCAGCAGCGAGATAAACAAAGATCGCGACGAGGATAAGCAGAGGACTATAGAACACACCCGCCACTCCCATGACGAAGGCCGCGCCCTGCCCTATCGTCGCGGCGACGCGCGTGGCGCGTTCCCAGGACCACCGCCACGCCAAGATCGCCCTCAAGACCCGACCGCCATCCATCGGAAAGGCCGGTATCATATTGAACAGAACGAGGAAGATGTTGACGCCGACAAGCCTGACAAAGAAGTCGATTTGCGGATCCTGCGGTCTGGCGAGTTCCTCGAGGCCGGCGACACCGCCGATAACGGCGAGAAGCAGGGCGGCAATGACGATATTGACCAGAGGTCCCGCGATCGCGATCAGCAGTTCTTCCGTTGGCCCGCTCGGATTTCGCTCGAGCCGGGCGACGCCGCCAATCGGCAGAAGCGTGATGTCGGGTGTCTTGATCCCAAAACGGCGCGCTGCGGCAATGTGCCCGAATTCATGCAGGACCACGCAAACGAACACGCTGAGGATAAAGGCTACCCCTTCCCAAGCGGCCGGCGCTCCGCCGATCTGATAGTGCGTGAACCAGATCCAGACGAGCAGCAAGACAAACGTCATGTGTATGCGGATTTCGGTCCCGGCAATTGTTCCAAGCTTCAGCGACCATCCCATGGCATTCCACTCCTAGCCAAGGCAACTTGCCGGATGTGAACGCCTGTTTGCCCCTATTGAACATCAATGCGGTATGCGGTTCCTGCGCGCAGGATATCGACAGAAGCGTTGCCTTCCACACTCTCCAGGACGCTTCCAATTTGATCGGCAGAGACGGGCGGTTTGCCGTTGATGGCCGTCAAGTAGTCGCCCGTTCTCAGCCCGATAGTGTAAGCGGCGCTGCCCGGCGCAACATCGACGAGGACAGCACCCGCCGGCACACATGCCGGTGGACCGCCCGCCAATGGAAACTTGATGACGACTGAGCCCTGGTCCGAGACGTCGGGACGATCGGCCGAATCGGAAAGCGTCACGTCCAGCTTATGCGACCTTTCTCCCCTGCGAACATCGAGAGTGATCCGGGCGTTCGCCGGAAGCAGGCTGATCGCATTCCTGAACGCCGGCTCCGTCGAGAAGGCGCGGTCGTCCAGACCGGTGATCACATCTCCAAGGCGTACGCCTTGCCGTTCCGCCGGCGAATTGCAGGCGAGTTCGTTCACAATAAGCCCTGTCGGTTGAGTGGCACTACCGTCTTGCGCATCCGCTGCGGCCGTCACCGAGAGGCCGAGCCAGCCTCGCTTGTATTCTCCGTGGGATATCAATTCCCGGACGATCTTCGCCACGATATTCGAAGGAATCGCAAAGCCGATGCCGGTACTCGTCTGATCCGGCGCGGCGATACCGCGCGCAATGCCGATCAACTCGCCAGAAACATTGACGAGCGCCCCTCCGGAATTGCCTGGGTTGATGGCCGCGTCGGTCTGGATGTAATCCTGGTATTCATCGGCACCTAGGCCCGCACGGCCCAAGCCGCTGACGATGCCGAACGTCGCCGTCTGCGCCAAGCCAAAAGGGCTGCCTATAGCGGCCACAAACTCGCCAACCTTGAGTTCGGATGAATTTCCCCACTGGAGCGCAGCAAGTTTTGAGGCATCAATCCTGATGACCGCGAGGTCTGTCGGTGCATCCTCCCCCACCCTGTCGGCGTGGAAAACCCGTCCATCCGCAAGTGTGACGGAAACGTCATCGGCATCGGCGACCAGATGACGGCTAGTGATGATGTAGCCTCCCTCCCCATCGATGATCAACCCAGACCCTGTCGCGGTCGCCCCCGTCTGGATGATGAATACCTCATCGGGAAGACCGAGGACTTTCCGTACATTCGGATCCTCGAGCATTTCGCTTCTGAAGATCCCGCTGCTGACGGTGCGGATACTGACGACTGCCGGCTGCACCCGCTCCAGCATTGCGGACACGCCCGCGTCGATGCCGGTCGCTTCGGCGGCCCCTCCGAAGGGGTCAAAGAGGGCAGCTAGAACCAGCAGTCTTGAAATCTTGAGCATCGTCGCGCTCCCTGGATTGATGCTGGATTTCAGCCGGATTTGCCCGCCGATGCATTGACGCGCATCAATTCTCGACATGCTCACCGGATTAGGAGCCAGTGCACCGGTCAGGCACCGCCATGACATCCAACCCGTTTGCTCTCATGCTCTCGCCGACAGTCGCTTTTGCATTTCATAGTTCTTCCTGCAGGGCACGGCGCAGCCGGCGGATCACGACGCCACGCGCCTTATCGTCCGCGGCCTTGGCCAGCTCATCCTGAAGATCGAGGACGAGCTTCTGGAAATCATTGTGCCAATCCGTGCTTCCCGCCCGTACCGGGTCGATGCGTGGCGGGGCGACTGCTTCGGAAATCTGAACTGCACCATGCGAGCCGAGGCGGAATGCGCTGTCCAGTCTCGGCCGGATGAGGTGATCTTGCGGCAGGAACGTGGAGAGACGCTCTCTGATCCCTTCAAGTGCCTCGTCCTCTCCATGGACGAGGAAGACGCCAGCGCTGATCGGCTGCCGGGCCCGCACCCAATCGGCAAGCTCGCTGCCATCGGCATGGCCGCTATAGATGTCCAGCTTCCTGATGCGGGCTCGAACACGGATATCGTCGCCCTGAATACGTACGGCGGTGGCTCCTTCTTCGAGAAGGCGTCCCAGGGTACCGTTCGCCTGGTAGCCAACCAGCAGCACTGTCGCCTCGTCTCGCCAGAGCCAGTTTTTCAAGCGATGCCGAATGCGCCCGGCCTCGCACATTCCGCTCGCAGCGATAACAATATGGAACCCCCTGATGAAATCGACAGCCTTGGATTGCTCCGCCGTTTCGGTAAAGCGAACATTCTTCGACTCGATCCCCCGAACGAGAGCGTCGCCGTTCTCAAGCTCGGGGGCATGCCTGCGGAAAATCTCGCTCGCACGAGTCGCAAGGGGTGAATCAATGATGATGGGGCATTTCGGGACAGCACCCGTCTCCATCAAGTACACGAGGTCCGTGAGCAGTTCCTGCGTGCGTTCCACGGCGAAAGAGGGGATGAGAAGAGCGCCATTCGGATGCGCTGCAGTCAGCACCTCGGAGCGCAGGACGTGACGTCGGGCGGCATCGCCCGCTTCCTCGCGCTCGACATCGCCGTAGGTGCTCTCGCAGATGACGTAGTCCCAGCCAATTGGTGCTTTCGCATCGAACTGCAGGAGCTTGTGCCGCGGCCCGATGTCGCCGGAAAATAGCACGCGCAGCGGCAACGGGCCGGAACTAATCTCCATTTCGACGGAGGCGGATCCGAGCAGATGCCCGGCATTCCAGAACCGAAAGCGAATCCCGCCACCGGCCTGCTCCCACGAGCCGAGGCGCACCTGCCGAAACAATGTTATCGCGGCAGCGGCGTCGCGCGCGGTGTAAATCGGCGTCACGGTCTGACGACCCCGGCGCAGGTTGCGGCGATTGAGCTGGTCGACCTCGCTCTCCTGGATGTGAGCAGAATCGGGCAGCATAACGGAGCAGAGGTCCGTCGTCGCTGGTGTCGCGAAAATCGGGCCCTCGTAGCCAAGCCTGGCAAGCTTCGGTAGCAAGCCGGAATGGTCGATATGCGCGTGCGTCAGGATGACGGCGTCGATCGTCTTGGGATCGAAGGGAAAGGGACGGTAATTCAGTTCCTTCTCAGTCTTTGAGCCTTGAAAGAGGCCGCAGTCGACCAGGATCTTCGTGGCACCAAATTCGACGAGTTGGCACGAGCCGGTAACGGTCCCTGCTGCCCCATGAAAGCGGATGGTCGGTTCAATCGCCATGGTCACGACCCTGATTTAGAGACGACATACCTAAGCATGCACACTTGGGCGGCGGGCGAGTTGATGCGGATCAAAGATGCGTCGACCCCGCCGCCCTGCATCAACGCTTTACAGCGCTTGGTCTTTTCTTCTGGCGGTCTAGGATCCACGGTGCTGATTATGGGGATCCTCGCGCTGATGTGGCTCGTCAAAGGTGTGGGCGACCATTGGTCATTCTTTCACCAGCATCAATCCCGCTGCTCGTATCTCGGCGCGGTGTTCGCCCTCCAAACGCTGCTACTCGCTCCCGCTCCACTTGTCTCACCCACCTTCGATTGGCGCCCACGGATGATTGTTCGCGCGGTCGCCGGTCTCGCACTCGCGCTCGGTTGGCTTCTCGGTTATGTCTACCCGGCGGTGCCGGTGTTTGGCATCGCACTCTGCCCGACCGCGATCTTCATGATCCGAATCCTGCTGCTGGCGTCTTGGCGCGTCGCGCGATGACTCCTCGTGATCCCTGCACTTTGGGCGCTCATCGGCGGCAGTGCGGCGTTTCTGCTGAACGTCTCGCAAGATTGCGTTCTAGTCGCCGCGTACCTTGTGGTCTCGCCTTCGCGGCGAATGGTCTCGCGCCGGTGTCGCGCGCCGTGGGGCCAACGCGAAGTTGCGCGTAGCCGCTAACTCAAGCGGTCGTCACGGTCTCCATCTCGCGCATCGGTCTCCCCAATGGTTGCGATGAAAATGACCTTTCCGCCTGATCGAACACCACAGAAGCTTTCGGTTCAAAGTTCGTGTCCGAGACTTCCATGCAGTCGAGACCGAACTGCTTCGCGACGCGGTCTCCGGCCTTGGAGCCACTGTCATGGAAGGAAGGCAATGCATGAACTTACAACCCGGATTGCCAGTGGCTTCCATGACATCGGCCCTGACGCCAAAAGGCGCCAACAGCCTAATACGCTCGGCCCAGCCCGTCTCCTGCTCTCCCAGCCACGCAGCCGTGTAGACGAAGTCGGCGCCTAAAACCCCGGCGCCGACATGCTCCAGGACCGCGAACTTCCCGTCATGCTCATGCGCTCCCGAAGTCACGTCGGCAATAAATGAAGGAGCTGGCCAGAAACTAGGCGGCGAATGATGCGGAAGTCCATGCCGAGCTTCGCCGCTCCTGTCGCGAGCGAAGGGGCAATAGGACTGCGACCGTCGCCCAGAAACGCTAGCGTGACCTCCTGCAGCGGCTTGTCGACGGCTTCCTGCATTGTAAGGAAGTCTGCCAGAGCCCTGGATGGGATGGCATTCTTCGGAAGAGCCATTGTACACGGGTACGCAGGCGTATGCCGCCAGCTCTTCAACGGCGCTCTGCCTGCGACCGCACTATTCCACCGCGTCGTAGATCCTGCCTAGCACACAGGCCATATCCTTCAGTGATCCGCATTGTCCGCGATGGCCGGCGGGCAACGTCAGACCAACGGTCCGTGCGCCTAGATCAAAGGCCGCAACTTCAGATCCGAAGAGGGCGTTCATCGTTCATCGAACCCTCCTCGCAAAGAAGCGCGATGTTCCTGCCGCTGAGCGGGGGGATTTCATCGCCTCTTCGCTTTGCGCCTTCAACTTGGCGGCGATTTGCAGGAAACCCGATCTCCCCTGAAGTGAATTCGTCGAGCGTTATGACGCTGCGACCGCGAAGACTGATGGACATGACAAGCCTCATACCTCAGGTCATTGGATTGAACCACACCAAAGACGCGAGCATCGGCTTCTGCTGGCCTCGAGCGTAACTCAACTGAACGACAGTTGCGAGCCGCCGGCTTTGACCCTCGTCAAAATTCGTGCCGTTTCGGCGTCTTTGATGAACGTCAATGACGAGACCTGCCGCTCCCACGCACATTGACCAGCGATGCCGCCCGAGGGCGAAGCTCAATTGCTGCTCGCGGCGCTCGACAATCGGCGCGCTGCATCACCTTCCTAGAAGGTCGCAATCGTGCCGGAGAAACAAGTAAAAGCATAATGTTGTGGAGCAACGGCTTTGGCTTATTCCGTCGGACCGATAAAACGGCAGCAGGTCGATAAAGCCTACCGTTTGATCGAGGCTGCCGGCTATAATGTCGATTTCCAGGCGTGGCGGGACCTCTGTGCCATGACTTTCGCACGGAACTGGCCGGCGCCCTTTGCCGAGGAGGTCATCACCGCAGAAAATCCACTTGGATATGTCGCGGGCGTGTGCATCCTGCGCCCTATGCACGACAGAATGTATGGCAGAGTGCTCGAGGTGCCGGTATTCATAGTCGTGAGCGCCGGGGGCACGAGGGCCGCATCGAATTCCCTTCTCGGCTTTCTGTCGGCATCCGCTCGCAACAAGAATTGCGGCTTTATTCGCGTGATGAGCCTCGAACCGGACAATTGGCCCCGATCGACGGACGCTTCGCGCGGACGGGGAGGAATTCTCATCCCTGTTGACTGAGAACCACTGGTCACGTTTAGTTGCTGCACTGCCGACACGAGAAGCTAGACTTCCTGCCGTGTCGCCCTTGCACAGAAGACATATCCGACGCCTCGGACGGACTTGATCAGAGCTGGCTGGCTAACGTCGCGCTCAATTTTCCTTCGCAAACGCGCAATCTGCGCGTCGATCGTGCGGTCAAAGGCTTCTAGATTACGACCTCGTGTCAGATCCATAAGCAATTCGCGTTGCAAGACACGGCCGGCGTGCTTCACTAGGATACAGAGCATATCGAATTCGCCGGTCGTCAGCAGGATCTCGTTGCCATCATCCGACGTTAGTTGGCGACGCGCTGTGTCGAGGCGCAGCCCCTCAAATGAGTAGACTTCTGACGCCAGATCAACAGTCGCCGACGCTTGTGGTTGACGGCGACGAAGAATACCCCTGACCCGCGCCAACACCTCGCGCAGATGGAAGGGTTTGGCAATGTAGTCGTCGGCACCCACCTCCAGTCCGACGACCCGATCGACGAAGTCGTCACGGCCCGTCAGCATGATGATAGGCACATCCGAGCGCGCGCGGAGGTCGCGCGCAAGCGTCAGCCCGTCCTCGCCTGGCAGTACCAGATCGAGAAGAATGATGTCGATTGATTGTTTATCGAGGCAGTCGCGCATCTCCCCTCCGTCGCCGGCTAGGGTAACGCGGTACCCTTCCTCCTCGAAATACCGCGACAGCATTTGCCGGATCCTCGGGTCGTCATCGACCACGAGGATGTGCTCGGGCAATATACGAGCATTCGCCATGAAACACCCCAACATGCTGTTGATTCTTCGACGGCGGTCACGATCCGTTACAATATAGCACCAAATCTCGCATGCGTGTGGTCGGAAGATTACCAGCGGGCGTTCTTGCCTGTTCAGCCAACAAACGCTCGAAAAGTTCGGCCGGGTGAAGCCACCTTCTGGGGGGGCGGCGAGGCGACCAATCTCTTCGAAGTAGCAGATGGAATGCTGCGAGCGCTGCGTTTGCTCGGCGACGGTCGTCGGATTATCGTGGGCTTCTTGCGCGCGTCTCTCGCAACATCGAGCGGGTTCTGCAGCCCGCTTCCTTGGACGCATTCAACCGCGCCCATAGATGCACGACCCCTTCGGTGAGCGTCCCCGTCTTGTCGTTGCACAGTTCATGCCGCCGAGACTCTTTATTGACACGCCGAACGAGGACGCCTCATTGCGCCATCGTATGCGCCGCTTCACGGGCGAGCATGACATTCGCCTGGAGCAATTCGGAAACGATGACACCGTCGATCGCGAATGCATTGCGGAAGGTCAATTTTCGGAGGGAAATGGCATGCTTTGAGCGCGATCAACGCACCATCGAAACACTGCGATAACGTCGGTCATGAAAATTGGAGATGAGGCCCATGAGCATTCGTAACCTTCATTACGCCGTCGACCCGAAGTCGGTTGTGATTGTCGGTGCCTCAAATCGCGCCGGGTCGCTTGGCCGGGTGATCATTGAAAACATGCTCGCGGTCGGATTTGAGGGAGAAATCTGGCCGGTAAATCCGAAACATGACCAGGTAGCAGGCCTTCGCTGCTATCACCGAGTAGCGGATACTCCAAGTGTTCCCGATCTCGCAGTTATCGCCACACCGCCGAAAACCGTTCCGGCTCTGATCCACGAGCTGGGCGTGAAGGGAACGCGCGCTGCCGTGGTTATCACGGCGGGTCTCAGCGCTGATCAGGGCTTGAGACAAGCGATGCTCGACGCCGCAAAACCATTCCTCCTTCGCATCATCGGCCCCAATACGGTAGGTCTCATCGTCCCGTCCGCGAAGCTGAATGCGAGCTTCGCGCATTTGCAGCCACAGCCAGGCGGAATCGCGTTGCTTTCGCAATCCGGAGCGATCGCGACTTCGCTGATCGACTGGGCAGCCGACAACGATGTCGGGTTCTCCAAGATCGTTTCCCTCGGCGACATGGCCGATGCAGACGCTGGCGATTTCCTCGACCTGCTAGCTGGTGATCCCGAGACGCATGCGATCGTCATGTATCTCGAGGCCATCTCCCATCCCCGGAAATTCCTGTCGGCAGCACGGGCCGCGGCTCGGGTGAAGCCGGTTGTCGCCATAAAGGCGGGCCGCCACGCCGAGGCGGCCAAAGCGGCCGCCACGCATACAGGTGCGCTTTCAGGAGCCGATCGCGTCGTCGACGCGGCTTTGCGTCGTGCCGGTATCTTGAGAATTGAAGGCCTCGGCGAACTGTTCGATGCGACGGAAACCATCGCGCGTTTCCCCCCTCTTGAGCGCAGCCGTGTCGCAATCGTCACCAATGGCGGCGGTGCCGGCGTTCTCGCCGTGGATCGGCTGATAGACTTTGGGTGCGCGCTCGCGGATCTTTCTCCGCAGACCGTCGGCACTCTCGATCGAGTTCTGCCGGCTAATTGGTCGCGCGCCAATCCCGTGGATATCATCGGTGATGCACCACCCTACCGCTACATGACGGCCGTTGAGACGATTGCTCGGGATGTGGGAGTGGACATCCTGATCGTCATGAATTGCCCAACGGGTCTTGCGTCCCCCGTTGATGCGGCTCATGCAATCGCTTCCCTTGCGCAGTCCGGGACAATTTCCGGCAAACCCGTTCTCACATGCTGGCTGGGCGGTCGGACCGCTCGTGAGGGTCGCACTGTGCTGCAGCAAGCGGGATTGGCGAGCTACGATACGCCGTCTGACGTTGCTTTGGCGGCTTCTTACCTCGCCAAATGGTCCAAAGCGCAGCAAACATTGGTCAGAGTGCCAGTGGCCCGAGACGAAGTGCATTGCAACCGCGATCTGGCGCGATCCGTTCTCCAGAGGGTGGCGGCCGAAGGTCGCCGAATGCTGAATGAACCCGAAGCCAAGGCCGTTCTCGCAGCCTATGGCATCCCCGTCCCTCAAACGATGATCGCAACGTCGGCGAAGGAGGCGGAAGCGATCGCCGGCTTGCTTCTTGCGGGCGGCGCGCCGAAGCTAGTGGTCAAATTGATCTCGAAGTCGATCACGCACAAGTCCGATGTGGGCGGTGTCGTCCTTGACATCCTGTCCCCCGTCGCCGCTCGCGAAGCTGCCGAGGCAATCGCTGCGCGGCTCAAGGCGCATGACCCGATTGCCGTTGTCGATGGTTTTGCCGTGCAGCCGATGATCGAACGCAAGCATGCGTGGGAACTGCTCCTGGGCATCACCCGAGATCCGATCTTCGGTCCGGTCGTTCTATTCGGCTCGGGAGGTGTTTCCGTGGAAGTGGTCGCAGACACTGCGGTCGCGCTTCCGCCGCTCGACGCGGTCCTCGCCGGCGACCTGATCGACGAGACACGAGTGGGCAAGCTCCTCGCCGGTTTCCGTAATGAGCCGGCAGCAGACAGAGCAGCGATCTGCAAAGCGCTCTCGGCTCTATCGCAGCTAATCGTCGATTTCCCATGCGTGCTTTCGATGGATATCAACCCGCTGATCGCCAGCGCCGAGGGCGTCATGGCACTCGACGCGCGCATCGAAATTGATCCGCAGGCAGTGGCGCGTCCAGGCCCCAATCGCGATCTTGCGATCCGCCCATATCCGGGCGAGTGGCAAAAGCAGGTCACGCTTGCTGAGCGGTTCTACCATCTGCGGCCCATCAGACCGGCAGACGCGGCGCTCTATCCAGATTTTCTGTCAAAGACGTCTCCCGCAGACATACGATTTCGTTTCCTGTCGTCGCAAAAGCACTTCCAGGACCACATGTTAGTGAGGCTCACGCAGATCGACTACGAACGCGAGATGGCCTTCGTCGCTCTCGATAGCGAAAGCGGCGAGCTGGTTGGAATTTCGAGGCTGTACGCGGACCCGGACCACGAGAGTGCCGAATATGGCTTGCTGATCAGGACCGATCTGCAGGGGCACGGACTTGGCTGGGCGCTTCTGGCCTACCTGAGGGATTATGCCGCGGCCGACGGATTGAAACGCATCGAAGGTCTTATTCTGAGTGACAATGCGAAGATGCTGAAAATTTGCAGGGAGTTCGGATTTTCGATCTCGACGCACCCGGCCGACGCGACCCTGAGGATCGCAACACTGGTATTGCAACCCCAGACGGGCGATTCTTGACCGGGATCAATGTGGCCGCCCCCATCTGGCGTACAGTGGCTTTCGAATTGCAAGCCGCCTTGGGGAGACCGGAGCAATGACCTACAGGACAGTTCTTCTAGTGCTCGATGCAAACCAGTATGAGGCGGACCTCACAACGGCGGCAGACCTTTGCGCCGCCGCTAACGCTCATCTGTCGGTCTTCCTGGTGAAGGTTGCGGCCCCACCTCAGTTCGGGGACTATGCTGCACTATCGGTCGCATGGCTCGACATACGGGCGGCCGAGCTCGAACAGCTCGACGAGGCCCTCGAATCTGCACGAACGACGCTCAAGGACCTTGGTTTTTCGTTCGACGTCGCGGGCGAATACACCGAGCCTGCATGGGCCGACGACCTAGTCGGAGAGCGGGCACGCTACGCAGATGTGACATTGGTCGGGACCAGCATGGACCCTTCGTTCCGCGCCCGCGCCATCGAGGGCGCCCTTTTCTATTCAGCGCGCCCGGTCCTGCTTGCGACTCGTCGCCAATCAGTGACCTTGCTGCCTAAAAGGATTCTGCTGGCGTGGAACTCCAGCCTTGAATCCACAAGGGCCGCTCGCGAAGCCCTCGATATGATGAAGAATGCCGAAGGTGTAAACGTCGTATTAGTCGATCCCTCAGCCTCTCGCTGGAACGGCCACGAGCCTGGCGCAGATGTCGCGACTTATCTTGCCCGCCACGGCATAAAGGTGACCGTTGATCGGCTTCCGAGCGCTGGACGCCGGATCGACGAAGTTCTCAACCAGCATGCGATCGATACCTCTGCCGAGCTGATCGTGATCGGCGCATACGGACATACACGTCTTCGCGAGAGGGTTTTCGGCGGCGTTACAAAGGCCTTGATCGAGACGCCAGTTGTGCCGGTATTGATGGTCCGCTGAGATTACTCAAGCCCCTCAGAAACATGGGGCGCGCAAGATCCGCGATCGCGCGGCACCCGGCCAATTTCGACTTAGAGGCATGCAACACTCGTGCCGCAGTCAGGTACTCTTGACAGCCATCAATGTTGCCATCTCCACCCGAAATACCTTGGTTTATGAACTGCCAGTCGCTTCGAAGGAGAAAGCAATGACCTACAAGACAGTTCTTTTGATAATCGGTGCCAACGATCAGGAGAATGATTTGGCAGCGGCAGCGGACCTCAGCGCGGCCGCGGGTGCGCACCTGTCGGTTCTTGTGGTCCAACTCGCCGCTCCACCAGCGGTCGGAGACTATGCCGCGCTGTCGGTCGCTTGGCTCGACGAACGCGCCGAGGACATGAAGCAATTGGATGAGGCAGTAAAGAGAGCTCGAGCCACGCTGAAGGACCTCGGGATATCATTTGATGCAAACGGCATCTACTGCGAGACCGCCTGGGCCGACGACGATGTCGGCAGCCGCGCCCGCTATGCCGATGTTACATTGATCGGAGCGAGCCTGCAGGCCGATCCATCATTGCGTAACCGTGCCATCGACGGGGCTCTCTTCTATTCGGCGAGACCAGTTCTTCTCTCAGCAAATCGCCAATCGGTCACCTTGCGTCCGAAAAAGATCCTTCTCGCATGGAACTCCACCATGGAATCCGCGAGAGCGGCGCGGGAAGCAATGGAGCTGATGGAGAACGCCGAGGAGGTGAACGTCGTGCTCGTCGATCCAAGCGCGGCTCCGGCGAGAAACGGCGAAGAACCAGGTGCTGACATTGCCACCTACCTAGCTCGCCACGTCGTCAACGTAACAGTCGATCGGCTGTCGAGTGCTGGCCGCCGGGTGGAGGAGGTGCTCAACCAGCATGCAATTGATACCTCTGCCGATCTGATCGTCATGGGAGCGTACGGACACACACGCCTTCGAGAACGAATATTCGGCGGCGTCACGAAGGCGATGATCGAGAGACCGATCGTGCCGGTGCTGATGGTGCATTGAACATTGCTCTGCCAGCCAATAAAGGCGCCACACAAAGCGGCGCCTTGATTATTTGCTCTCATTCGTCGCCTTCGAACGCGGCACGGCCGGTTATTTCGTCGATATCGACGCAGAAGAACACATGCGGTGAAGCGGCTGCTATCTCCGGTTCGCCCGGCTTCAGCCCACCCGGCTCCCACCAGTTTGGCCGCGATTGGAGCAGCGACCAGGCATGCATGCACTCCTTGTGCCACTGCCCCTCAGGCGGAAGCTCCTGGTAACGGCCGAATACAAGGACGCTTTTCCACTGCCGCTCACCTGAAATCTCTTCGATTTCAAGGCATACATACGGGTTCTCGCGCATCCAGTCGATCTTTTGGCCAGGCATGGAAAAGCCGTAGAGGCATTGCCCTGTGAATGCATAGGTGACGGGCACGATATACGGCCTGCCTTCCTTGCAGCAGGCAAGACGAGCCACGTGACCTGCCTGAACCACGCTGTTGCATTCGTGTCGGGACATTTCTTTGACGAACATTGGTCTGTCCTTTCTGCCGTCCTCCAAATGGTCAGGCTAACCTTCTGTCCCATGCTGCGCTTTGATGTGCCTCAATGACGGCGGGCCGCATGCCGGTGATACTTACTCCTCACTTTCCAGCGCTTTCAACCACGGAGAAGAACGATGGACAACGACGTTCCACTGCGCCAGGACATCCTGGACGAACTTCAGTATGAGCCCAGCATCGACGCCGCCAATATCGGCGTTGCCGTCGAGAACGGAATCGTAACACTTACCGGGCACGTCCGAAGCTATGCGGAAAAGCACGCCGCCGAACGTATCGCCGAACGTGTGAAGGGCGTTCGAGCAATCGCGGAGGAGATCGAGGTCCGCCTGCCTGAGCACAAGAAAACCGCCGATGACGAAATCGCCGGCCGCGTTCTGAAAATCCTCGCCTGGGGAGCTGCGATTTCGGACCCTGAGGACATCTACGTCAAGGTCGAAAAAGGTTTCGTCACGCTTGAGGGCGCCGTCGATTGGCATTTCCAGCGCTCTGCGGCCGAGAATTCCGTCCGGGAACTGACCGGGGTAACGGGCATCGACAACCAGCTCAGGATCCGGCCAAGAATGAATGTGGTCGATGTCAGGCACGGCATTAGGGAAGCCCTCAAACGCAACGCGGAGACCGAAGCTGAAAACATCGACGTGGAGGTCTCGGGCAGTCACGTCATATTGCACGGAAAGGTGCAGAGCCTGCGAGCACGCGTCATGGCGGAACGCGCTGCCTGGTCAGCTCCGGGTGTGACTGCCGTCGAAGACCGCTTGAGGATTGAGGATGCTCGAGTGGCTTTGGGTGCCTGAACGCTGGCCGCCGTTGGCGCAACAGGCAGCGCCGGATCGTTGTACAGACCACCAGGGTCGCAGCCATCAAGCGACGGCGACGACATGAGGAGCAATATTATGCACGGGACTCGCTCTCACCCCACACCTGCCTTTGACCTTGGTTGGACATCGATACCGAGCCAGCTCGAGGGTCCGAACGTCCTTTTCTCGCTCGGTCGTGTTCAGACGGACGCGCTCAGCGCAGTGCTTCGATATCAGATTGAAGCGTTATCGTTCCTGAAGAGCCGCTGTGAGCAAGATCTGCGGTATCTGCAGGAAATCTGGTCACCTGCTCACGTGAACGACTCATTCGACTTGTGGTGCACCTTCTGGCACGATGCCCTCCTCGACTACTCGAAGGAAGCAGGCCGAATGGCAGATATCGGCTCTAGCATCGCAGCCAAGGCGGCAATGCGCGTGCACGGAGAAGAAAAGCTGTTCGCGGACAATCTCGCCGCCCGGACGGTCGTTTAGCCGAGTGGTGCCACGCGGTGTCTGAATCATATAACGCTTGATAACGAGCGAGGATCGCGAACCGGGGCGCATTTCATGAACTCAGAAGCGTTCGTTGACACTGCGCCTCACGTTGAAGACGCTGCGATGAATGACGAAATCTCTACTGGGCTTGGTCAGAAGGAGGCGGAGGTCCGGCTCACGCAATTTGGGCCGAATATGCTTCCCGAACCACAGGCTTCGCCCCTATTCGCAACGTTCTTGCGCCAGTTTCGCAGTCCGCTCATCTATATTCTACTGGCCGCCACGCTTGTGTCGCTCGCGCTCGGTGATGTGCGCGACGCTCTGTTCATCGCAATCGTCCTCGTCGCGAACGGCACTATAGGCTGCATGCAGGAGCACTCGGCCGGCAAGGCGGCCCTCGCGCTGCGCAAGCTGGAGCAGCCTAAGGCTACCGTGGTCCGCGACGGACACGTGCAGGAGATCGACGCCCGCCTCCTGGTGCCGGGTGATCTGGTCCTCATCGAGGCCGGCGGCCGCGTGCCGGCGGATCTCCGGCTTCTCTCGGCGACCGATCTTGTCTGCGACGAATCCCTGCTGACCGGAGAATCGGCGCCTGTCCATAAAACCGTAACTACAGTTGACGCCACTCCCGAGGTGAATGCCCGCCTCATGGCCTTTGCGGGAACGCTCGTAACGCGCGGCCGCGGACGGGGGTCAATTGCAGCGACAGGTGCGGCTACCGAAATTGGAAAAATCGCGGCCGAGATCGGCAAGGCATCCGTCTCTAAGCCCCCCTTGATGATCAGAATGGAACGCTTTTCGCAGTTCATCGCCTGGGTCGTCGCTGCTGCCGTAGTACTTCTCATTCTCGTCGGGATCGCGCGGTCGATGTCGCCGAGCGATCTCTTCATGATGTCGGTTGGCCTGGCGGTGAGCGCGATCCCGGAAGGGCTGCCGATAGCGATCTCGGTCGCGCTGGCAATCAGCATGCGGCGTATGGCGAAAGCACATGTCATCGTCCGGCGGATGCCGGCCGTGGAAGCGCTTGGCTCCTGCACCATGATCGCCACCGACAAGACGGGCACCTTGACGCTCAACGAGCTGACAGTGACGGATATTCGCTTGCCGGACGGCACTGGTATCGTCTGCGATACCGGTTCTGATCTGGATGCTTGCACGATTCGTGGCGATGGAACTCCTCCCGCTGAGGCGCGGGAACGGGCCCTTGCCCTGTTAAAGGCCGCTTCGCTGCCAAATGAAGGATCGCTTACCCGACAGGACAACGGCTGGACGACTGTTGGCGACACCGTCGACATTGCCTTGTTGGCAGCGGCCTACAAGGGAGGTCTGCCGCGCGACGCAATCGAGGAGGACTATCCTCTCGTCGCCCGCATTCCTTACGAGCCGGACCTCAAATACGCCGCCTCATTTCACCGCCACGGCGACAGCATCCGCATCTTCGTCAAAGGTGCCGCAGAAACCCTGATCGACATGGCCGACAGGATGGACATGGATGGTCGCGCCGAGCCGATTGATCGGGAAGCCCTTCTTCGCCAAAAGGAAGAGATGGCCGCGCGTGGTTTGCGCGTACTTGCCTTTGCGGAGGGCGAAACGGCAGTCGAATCGGATGGAGGCTTCGGTCGGCACCTGCTCGTCGATCTGGTCTTCCTGGGGCTCGCCGGAATGCAGGATCCCGTGCGGCCGGAGGTACCGCAGGCAATTCGCGATTGCCACTCAGCAGGGCTGGACGTGGCAATGGTCACCGGCGACGATCCCAAGACAGCAGCGGCGATCGCCTCCCACGCCGGGCTGATCTTCACCGAAGATCAGGTGGTCACCGGCGAAGATGTGCGCAGGGCCGAGGAGAAAGGAGAGGAAAGTCTTGATACTCTGACCCGCCAGGGCCGCATCTACGCACGTGTGGCTCCTTCGCAAAAGCTGGCACTCGTCCTCTCGCTCGCGCGCAACGGCCACTTCGTTGCCGCCACGGGTGACGGCGTCAACGATGCGCCGGCGATGAAGCACGCGCATATCGGCGTTGCGATGGGACGGAAGGGGACGGAGGTGGCGAAGGAAAGCGCCGATATCATCATCACCGATGACAACTTCGCTTCAATCGTCAGCGGAATCCGGGAGGGCCGGGTCGCCTATGCGAATATCCGCAAGGTCATTTTTATGCTGATGTCGACAGGCGCCGCAGAATTGCTGCTCTTTTTACTTGCAATCCCCCTCGGCTTGCCGATGCCTCTACTTCCCGTGCAATTGCTCTGGCTCAACCTTGTTACGAACGGCATTCAGGACATTGCCCTTGCCGGTGAAAGTCCAGAAGGGGACGAACTTGACCGCCCTCCACGCAGACCGTCTGAGCCGATCTTCGATCGGCTGATGATGCGGCGCATATGGCAGTCCACGCTCGTCATGGGAGCCGGCGGTTTCGCGATGTTCTATGCTCTGCTCGAGCAGGGCTACGGCGAGAGCGAAGCCCGCAATCTGCTGCTGCTGCTGTTCGTGCTTTTCGAGAACTTTCAGACGCTCGCCAGCCGCTCCGAGCGCAAGTCCGTCTTCCAGATTGGCTTTCTTGCCAACCCGCTTCTCCTTGTCTCAATCGCAGCGGCGCAGGGCCTTCATATCGCTGCGATGTACACTCCGATCCTTAGAGAGACGCTGCAAGTTGCACCGATTACGTTCTCAGAGTGGGCGCTCCTGCTTGTAGCAGCGTCTTCTGCCCTTCTGGTCGTGGAAATTGACAAATGGTGGGCTCGTCGCGCGGCTCGCGGACGATCTCGCGGTCAATGAAGATAAGGCCGGCCCGTGCGGCTGCCCCCACCGGCGCTTCCCTTTCCTGCCATCCACGCTCGAGCCCCACGAGCAGATCTATTACCGGAGCAAACCACAGACGGAGAATAAGAGATTCCATTCACTGCCCCCATACAATGCTTTGTCGGCGCTCCTGAAAACGCGCAAGTCCTGATCCATCTACTTCGGGTCAGGTTGAAAGCACATCCGATTTGGAGCAGAGGCGGCCAGCGACTTTACAAATGGTTAGGGGCAAGATTGCATGCGGATAACCACTAACGATGTTGAATGAACCTACTTTGCCAGCGACGGGGTATTTGGATCGCGACTGCTGTCAATAACAGGGATGCAGCCGAGGGGATCCATAGCGCCAGGCTTCCTATTTCTTGCACAAGGGCTGCCCCTGAAATGGCTCCTGCCATCATGCCGAGCCAGGGCACGATTTGGATGACCCAATGCGTGTTGCGGATGCCCATCGCCCAGCGTCCGAGTCCCCGGCCGAAGCGCGAGAGTGCTCCCGTGACGTACGTCAGACCAACCGGCAGACCTTCGATCTGCTCGACAGAGGCGTTGATCGCTCCCATCGCCAGAATAAGCATAAGGAACCGGAGCTCTCTTTGGTCGGCTGACAGGGCTGCGCATGCGAGCAGAACGGATACGAACAGCAAAACGGCGTGCGGCCTGAACCTGATGGAAACCATCACTCCCACGGCGTTCCCTATCACGAAGGTGATGAGGCCGCCGATGAGAAGCACTCCCCGCGCGACGTCGGCCTGGACCAGGGCGACGGATGCGCGAGTCGTGTTGCCGCTCATGAAGGACACGAAGTCTCCCAGGGACATAAGCCCCATGGCATCGGTCATACCTGCGAGGAACGATATTGCAGCGACAAGCGCCAAACCAACAGAACTTCTCTGACGCTTAATTATGCGCCGCCGCCGATGTACCGTCATTTGTGATGATCCAAGTGAAGCCCCGCCAAGTAAAAGCAAACTCAGACCGGAGTTGCAAGCTCGCGATGCGCTGCGAACGACACCGCGATTCCCATTGCCATGCGCTTTTTTGCCTCGCCGGTGGCATTCTTGCGGGACATTTCGCGGAATCAAGACAACGGTTCTGGGATCCAATATTCTTCACGAGATCTGTTGGAGAGTACTTTGACCAGGAGCCGAAATTTCGCGCCGATTTGGCAAGGGGGAGAGCTGGGCAAGCGCCTTCTCCTTGCCCTCATCGCTGTAGCCATGCTCGCCGGCGCAGTAACCTGGCTCGCGGGCCGGCCCGACCTCAGCGCCGCGTCGTGGGCTGCCGGCGCCGCGGTGATCCTGGCGAGCCTCCTGACCGAGATCGCGATCAGTCTGGGACGGAAGGAATTCGGGCTGGATCTCATCGCGGCTCTCGCAATGGCCGGCGCCCTCATTCTCGGCGAGTACCTGACCGGCACCATCGTCGCACTGATGTACACGGGTGGCGAGGCGCTCGAGGATTTCGCCCAAAGGCGCGCACGCCGAGAACTGACAGCGCTGCTCAACCGGGTGCCGCGCACCGCCGTGCGTTACGCGGACGGGCAGTTGCAGGAGGTTTCCATCGAAGAACTTAATCCTGGCGACCGAATCCTGATACGCCGTGGCGAGGTGGTGCCGGTCGATGGAAGCTTGATGGATGGCATCGCCGTGCTGGACGAGTCGGCCTTGACGGGCGAGGCAATGCCGATCCGGCGCCGGTCCGGCGAGCCAGTGACGAGCGGCACGACAAACGCTGGCGATGCGTTCGAAATGGTCGCCTCCAGCGCGGCGAGCGACAGCACCTATGCGGCAATCGTCAGGCTAGTGGAGGCGGCAAAAGCCGCCAAGGCGCCTATCGTTCGGCTTGCCGACCGTTATGCCCTGGGGTTTCTTGCGGTCACGCTGCTCCTCGCCGGCGGCGCCTGGGCCATAAGCGGGGAGCCGGTCCGCGCGCTCGCCGTGCTGGTCATTGCAACGCCGTGCCCGCTCATTCTCGCGGTCCCGGTGGCGATCATCGCCGGAGTTTCCCGTTGCGCCGGCAAGGGGGTGCTCGTGAAAGGCGGAGGCGCGCTGGAGATGCTTGCGCGCATCAAGACAGTGATCCTCGACAAAACAGGGACGATTACAGACGGCCGGGCCCACCTTATCGAGCTCAAGTCCCGCACCGATCTCGACCCTATGGAAGTGCTGCGTCTTGCGGCATCGCTGGATCAGGGCTCACATCACGTGATTGCCCGCGCCTTGGTCGCTGCCGCAAGAGAGCGGGGCCTGCAACTTGTTGCACCATCCGGAACTCGGGAATCGGCGGGTTCCGGCGTGAGCGGCAACATAGATGGCCACGAAATCGCAGTGGGCGGCTGGGATTTCATCAGCGAACGGATCGATGAGACCGCCTTCTCGCGAGACATACGGACGTGGATCCGGAGGGATGGCGTCGTCTCGGTGCTCGCTGCCATGGACGGAGTTCTCGCGGGCGCGTTTCTCCTCGCCGACGAAGTCAGGCCAGAGGCCGGCAGCGTGCTGCGGCAATTGCGGGAGACCGGCGTCGAACGGATCGTGCTTGCGACTGGCGATCGCACCGAGCTGGCGGAGAGCCTCCAGTCCTTTCTGAGACTGGACAATGTTGCCGCCGAATTGAAGCCGGAAGACAAAACCCGAATTGTGGAAGCGGAAAGAGCGGCAGGACCGGTCATGATGGTCGGCGATGGCGTCAACGACGCACCAGCGCTCGCAGCCGCCGACGTCGGGGTAGCCATGGGCGCGCGCGGGGCGGCCGCCTCCTCCGAAGCGGCGGACGTGGTGATTCTGGTGGACCGGCTCGATCGCCTCGTCAGTGCCATCCGCATCGCGCACCGCTCGCGCGGCATAGCCCTCCAGAGCGTCTATATGGGTATGGCCTTGTCAGCCGCTGGCATGATTGCGGCCGCCTTTGGCTACCTCACGCCGGTTCAGGGAGCACTGCTGCAGGAAGCAATCGACATCGTCGCCATCTTGAATGCGCTGCGCGCCCTAGGCGGCCCCATGCGCGGCTGGGGGAAAACGACGCGTTTGGAGCATGCGGAGCTCCTGAAGCTCGAAGCCGAGCATCGTGCCCTGATGGACGTTGTGGACGAGATACGCCATACAAGCGCGCGCATCCAGGACCTCCCGGAAGATGAATTCCGCAATCAGATTGCGGAGCTGGACGCCCTGCTGCGACATCGTCTTCTTCCGCACGAACAACAGGACGACGAGGAGGTCTATCCCAGGCTGCGCAGGCAGGCAGGCGCGCCGGATGCTCTTGCCGGCATGAGCAGAACTCACATGGAGATTCAGCGTCAGGTCCAAAGCCTCACTTTGCTTCGACAAGCCTTTGGCGAACATGGGTCGAGCCCGGCACAGCGCTACGAGATCCAGCGCCTGCTCCACGGTCTGGAAGCTATCACTCGCCTCCACTTTGCCCAGGAGCTGGAAATCTATCGATCGCTCGAGCACGAGTAATCCAACGAATAGACACATCGGCCTGATTTGCCGAACATCTCATCGATTCCTTTTGGATCGATCGCGCGCGCTCCGCAGTGCCAATGGCGGGCAAATCGCCGATACTGCCGCCGGTCCTGTCGAATATGCCGAGAGAGGCGACGGTATTCCGCTCCTGTCCATCACGGCGCAGGTGGCGGGTAGGATTAGGATCCGACCAACGTTGCCGATCAGGTCGGAGTGGTTTTCGGGTGATCGCCCGTATTTCGGGACGCCGATACCTGGCGATTCTTCGCCGGCCGCCCGGGCCGATGCCCATGTGGCGCCGCTCTCCGAGCTTCAGATCGACATAGCCGTGGTCGTCGGCGTTTCGGCCGGCGCACGCTCCGCGGTTGACCTGGCGCTTCGCCATCCGGATAAGGTCTTAGCTCTTATACTGATCGTCCCTGGAACTTGCGCGCCCGAGAGTCCGGTGATGTCGAGCGGATTCGTGGCAGCGCGTTCGCTTCCTCGGCGTGCCGCCGCAGGTGGTTGAAGCTGCACCGCCGCCGGACCGAAAACGGGTAATGTCCATTGTAAACAGCGACGAGCCTGTTTCGAGGGGCTTCCCCGGCATGAAGATCGATAGTGCGCCCGATCTCCACCCCTTGCCTTTCGAGGAGATCACCGCGCCACCCTGGTTGTCTCGGCCGAGAATGATCTGTTCAACACGCTTCCCGCAGCTAAATTCACGGGCGCCCGTATTCCTGGCAGGAAGCTGGTCGTCTATGACACCGGCGGCCATTTGCTCGTTGGACGTGGCGAATAGGTTAAGGGAGCGGTCTGCGACTTCCTTAGTTGGACAGGAACAATGCGGCCTCGGGCTCCGGTGCAATAATACAAGAAGGGCGGCTTTCCCAATCCGCTGATGGCCGGGCTCTCCGCCAGCATAATTGCCACCATGGGCATGCCGGTGCTTCTCTACCGGTGGTACTTCGGCGCCTATGGCGTTCGGAGTTTCGAGCGCAGTATGTTGGGCTCTGCCGGAACAAGCTTATCCGTGAGAGTTTGTTTGCCGATAAGCAGAGGCGCTCTCACTGGCTCGACGAGATGCGAAATTACGGCAGACGGGCGAGGTGATTTTTACCTCCAACGGAACGCGATTGAGATCGACTTTGAGCTTGATCAAGGAGTTTCCGTCCGCGCGAAGCATAATGCTTGAGTGAACGCCGCTTGGTTGGCTCGGCTCGCACTTGTGCTGGGAAGACAAAAATGCCCTTAAAGCTGCTCAGTGGAATGATGAAGGCATCGGGAGACGAGGCGCTTCTGATCATGGAAAGAGACGTCGGAGGCGACGAGATCGTTCTTGTCACGAAGGAGGCCCTTCTTGATATAGCCGCTCCGCCGCTCCGCCGCTCTGCAACGAGTGTCGACTGCAGCAATACGTCACCGTCTTCAGCGACATCGCGTCCAAGAAGTTCGACGGCAAGGAGCTCGCGCCCGACGGGCGCGTGGCAGTACCCGCGACCGATGTGTCTGTTTGGAAAGTTAGTCACCCGGACGCGACTTGAGATCTGTCGATTGCAATCAAGCTGGTACGAGTTGCTGGTGACGCAATAGGACACACCTGCCATGAAGCGAATATGTGGTCTGCAATGTGCTGCTACGGTTGCCCTCCTTCTGATGGTCACTCGCGAGAGCGCCGCGGTCGATCAACTCCGCGGCCGCGCCCTCGCCCACCGCTGGTGCAGCGAGTGTCACGTAGTTGCACCGGGACAAAGTCACGGCTCTGATACTGTTCCGACGTTCGCTCAAATTGGTGAATCGGAACGTTTCGACGAGAGAAGCCTCTCGGCATTCTTGGCTACGCCTCACCACTCCCGCATGCCGAATCTATCCCTGACACGTGCCGAGATTGCCGATCTCGTTGCGTACATAAAGGCGAGATAGCGCCCTAGTCCATCGTCGCGGATCAACGCCCGGATAACGCAGTGACCGAAATAAGCTATCTCCGGCCACTCACCGGCGGCCTACTGATCGGCCTGTCTGCCGGCCTCTACCTTCTGCTGAACGGAAGGATAGCCGGCAATTTCCGGTCTCGCGGCCCCCGCGGCTGGCTTGACCCATGACGGCGACAGCAAGTTGGGACTGGGTTTCCTCGCCGGCATTATCGCAGGCGCTTGGCTGGCGGCCGCCCTCATCCGCAAACCCGAGATCAGGCGCCAGCACATCCACACCTGCGAGATCGAGGTGCTCGGGGCGACATGCGTTTGTCAGATCGTCGCGCACAGAATGAGCGTCTCGGCCGTCGCGAGTATTTCGCGATTGACCAGTTCGAGCCAGCAGTTGCTGCGCCCTTCCGCCCTACAGGCGGTCGATCCGCAGGATTGAGGTGTTGCCGACCCAAGCATCGCGCCATCGGCGCGTTGTTTTTTCAGCCAAAAGTTCG
>Ga0315915_1000041_pt1 | contig 80423 bp, 45 predicted proteins | sample MpolbnodulesMG_FD_207738 | JGI IMG/M metagenome (GOLD analysis project Ga0315915, IMG submission 207738) | Medicago polymorpha root nodule microbial communities from Los Angeles, California, United States - branched nodules | ecosystem: Host-associated > Plants > Roots > Nodule | place: USA... | reverse complement strand
AGTTAAGTACCTGGAAGCTGCCATGGATCAAACTTATACAAATCAACTTCTTTGACAACCGGAACAGAAATTGATTGACCAGCACATTTGCGACACAAGTAATGATTCACCAATTCTTCATCAGTGGGGTGAAATCTGAAACCAGGTGGCAATTCTAATTCACCTTGCATTCTTGTTCTTTGACTGAAACGTTGACTATGTTGTTGATGATAATTGTTGTTCTTGTTCTATGTTCTGTTTTGTGAGATAGATGAGATGAGATGAGACAGAGAGTCAATGAATGGGTTATGTTTTATAGGAGAGTGTTAGAAAGAATTAAGACACGTGCGTGCGTGTGATGGCCAAGTTGGAGGTCGTATCTATTTAATTTTCATTTGACTGCAGACACCATGTGGCATTAACTCACTGGTGTATGGCACGTGTGACTGTTCGAGCATTTTACTGATTCTGTCATTGCTTACGTTGTTTTTCTGACTCGTACGGTTGTTTTTCTAAATGTCGGCTTCAACACTTATTGGCTGGCTGGCTAGGTCGACCGGACCAGACCAGACCATTCATCTTGCCTCTTGCTCTTACCCAATGGATATCATCTTCACCTTCACAAATTTATTACTTTTTCATTCCCATTACCTTTTGCTTCCTTTTTCTTTTGTTGCCATTTAAATTTCTAAAATGTTTATACATAATGTGTTTCATCTATTAAATTTTAAAATTGTTTTTTGAATTCAACATATTGTGGGCATGAGACTAATAGGAATATATTTTAGTAGATTATTGTTTATAACAAGAAAATATATTTTAAAATTGTTATGAACTGACCAGATGCTCATGCGCGATGTCTACCAAGCAAAAGTTTACACATGTGGAGGTCCAAATGTACTCAAGCACAAGAGTCACATGTCGTGTCCAACGGACCTTGAATCCTTTTTAAATAGTTCAACTGCGAACCTCAGATCCTTTGGATTCTACAACGATCAAATGACTCCTAAGTGACACCTGATACTTCCTTGATGGACGCTAATCGTAACGTTTTTTCATTATTGTTCCATCTGATCCATGCCAACACCTTTAAAATGCATCCTTCTCCATCTCTAAAGGTACATGCAATCTATTTTTTAAACCTTCACTTTTTGTTTTTTTATTGACTTGAGCGTCAAAATATTTACAAATACCCCAACTTACATCTCAACAATTGTTGCTTGACTAACATCATCATTCTAATCGCTACAAATAAAAAAACTTAAACAAAACACCAACCCTGAATTGGTCCAAGTAGTAACAGATTTGAACTATCAAGCAATTAGTCTAGAGTTTAATCATTGCCTATTTTGTAAAGTAAAAACCATGGTCAGAAGGTCGCCAGGACAATCATCGCCTTAAACCTAAACAATTTAAAATAAAAAAAATCATGTACTTGATAAAAATATATCATATTCTACTACTAGCTAATAAAAAAATACTTATAAACCAGCATCATTTTCTCTCAATTTATTAATACATTATGCAAAATCAGTGGTATTTCAACAAAGATTGAATTTGTTGGTTTTACTATCAATAGAAAAAGAAATATTACATGAAATTGAATACATTAGTTTAATTTATGTGTATCTAAAACATATGAAAAATTTAACCAAAGCTAAAATATAATAATTTTAGGGTCATGTTAATTTGTGCCTCTAAGGCACATATTAAGCATTAATTTTATTCCATTAATGGTGAGAATTTATTGAAAAAAAAATTAACATTAAACATTTTGAGCAATAAATTAACACAATTTTCAATACATAATTTCTATTAATGGCATTCTTAACATGTGCCATTAGGGCACAAGTTAACATTTCCCATAATTTTACGAAGAGTTTAATTAATATATTTTGTTAGTGTATAATTATTGTAGAATGCTAACCATTGCCCTTATGACATTGGTTAAGCTACTAAAATAAGTAAGTTTTTATAAAAAGTGATGTAATTATTACTTAATCAAAAGCCAAAATTTATGGTTTCAAAACAAAATTTATACTTTTGGATTTCTTAACCATTGCCTCGAGGGCACTTGTTAGCAAGACCCATAATTATTTTACACACACGTTTAATAATGTCGTTGTAAAATAATTATAAAAAAGAAATTAAACAAAACCACATTAGCACCACAATTTTGCCTAATGCTAGTCAATTCAAAACATATGTATATATCGTAGCTTGATTCAACCGTGATTTAAGTAAGTCAAGTTCTTTATTGCCCACGTACGCAAACTAGCTTCATCGTCTACGTCTATGTGGTTTCAGTTCATCCATAACCCACCAAACCTCTCTTGCATCATTTGTAATTCTTGTGTTACAAGAAATTGAAGAACGGGGGGGAGAAGAATAGTCTAACACCCAAGTTTGTTTTTTAGCATTATCTTATTGCGTCCATCAAAAAAGCATTATCTTTTTCGATTTGTCACATCAACCAATTGAATATTCAGCTCACAATGTAAAATATCAATCTCGTACCCCTATTGGCAATTTATAAGGTCCACTAATTTCCACCCCTTCCCAATTTATCTCATTAATTATCTGGAATAAATTAAATTAAAGAAAAATGGTTTTCCTACCCGGATAATTATGATTCACTAATTATGGTTATGGATAATGACATAGTTCAAATACAATGCTTAGAAATCCATCACATGTTTTACGTGAATGTTTAATCAATATAACGAGTTTTTTTTAGGACGAATTATTTGAGATAACCCAAATTTAATTTATGGTGTAAACAATTTTTTTTTATCAAATTTTACTATCTTTAAAAGTTATGTTAACCGATACCCCTGAGACACTAGTTAAAAAAGTTAAAAATACAAATTTTTCATTAAAAACAACAACTTTTTGTAGTGGAAGATTCCACTTTTCACCATTTTTCAATATTACTTCCGTTCATATATATAAGACTCTTTTACTAAAATCACGGAAATTAAGAAAGTGGATATTCGTATTAAAGTTGTTTGTCATCACTATTGTTTTTACAATTTTATCCTTAAGAGAGTTGGTTTATGTTTTCCATATACTATTTATTGCTGATTGAAGAAAAAGATGTATAATAAATAGGGGCATGTATGTAAAGAAATAATTAATGTAGTTGGAAATAGCAAGGAGGTCTTATAAAAAGGGAAAAAAATTCTCAAAAGAGTCTTGTAATTAAGGACGGAGGTAGTAAAAAAAAATTATATTAGTCTCCTTAATTAGTGTCTCGGATACACTAGTTAACGCTTAACATTTCCCTTACTTTAAAAATAGGAGAGAAAATGATAGCTCGAAGACTATCTTGATAGATTAAAAATATTTTAATGATTGCTTAAAATGTTTATTTTTATTAGTTCACAAATCAAGTTGAAGAGATAATGTAATATAGTTTGGAGACAAAATTAATGGCTTATTCTATTTAGGATTGATTAAAAAAATATTCTTATAAATATTTAGAATTTTATTTTTAATCCCTAAAAAGACCGTACATGTTAGTCTCTGGAAAATTTCTCGTCAACATTTTTTGTCTCTTTAAAATTTTCTATCAGCAATTTTTAGTCTCCGTAAAAAATTTCTGTCAACATTTTTTTTATCCTTAAAAATGTTAAATAGAGTAAAAAGTGAGTTTCTTTTATAGAGACTAAAAACTAAATTATGAATATTTATAGAGACAATTACTTAATTAACCTTCAAATTATAATATAGACTAAATTACTTTAAGGGTCTTTTAAGTTTCACGTTTGTTACAAATTGATCATTTTTATTAATTTTTGTCTCATATCAATCCTTTAAGTTGACAAACTTTTTCAACATCGTCCTTCCGTTAAACAAACGTTAAATCATTGATGAATTATTATCACATTCCCTTTTTATCCCATACCAGTCCTTTGGAAATGGAGTACTTATTTTCCTCTCTAAAATAAACTGTTTACTTAATAATGATATGGTCATGAATAATCTGATGCATAATGATATGGCAGGGAAGAGTAGCATTTATTTCAAAAATATGGTAGGGAAGACTAACATTTATTTTACAAACAAATAAACAATCATATACTAATATTGTCAATTTTTTTAAGAAAAAAACTTAACAAAAAAGATAAAAACTAAAATATATATTATATGGTTTTACGACGTAGTGGGTGACTCGGGGCTATGTTGTAGACTTGTAGCAGTAGTATGTGTGGTGGTGGATAAGAATAAGAACTTGGGGGGTCTAATGTGGAAGCTACCTGGATGTTACCTTCCAAAAGATTTATCTCGACAAGTAGGGACAGTGACTGATTATGGATGACAAAGATATTCCATTGATTAGGATTGAGATTGAATTACTCTTTTCTTAATATCTCCAGTCAAAAAATTGTTGTCCTTTTCTTTTGAATTTGGCTAAGCTCAAACTTCACCGAGTTGTAATGAATCGCATATCCCTTTTTAAATCCTTTGACTTCTACTACTTTACTTATAATTAATTTTCTTATTCATAGTGCCAAACAGTACCTTTGTATGTATTAGGGTAGTAGTAAAATTTTGGTGGTTTCAAGTATTGGTGTACTTCTTAGTCTAAAAAAAGTGTTGGTGAAAAGATATTGGCTCTAGCATAATGCATGTGATATTAATTATTAGTATAATTGAAAAAAAATAAAAATAAAATTAGATTGAAAATTAAAAGTTATTATTTTTTGAACAATTTTTGTCAACACTTGTTTTAAAACAGGACAATTATTTTTCTTCAAAAAAAAAAAACAGGACAATTATTTATAAAATCAAACTCCATGCTATTTGTAAAATGATTTGTCTTGATGGTGTGGTCTTCAAACTCACGGTCTGTGCAATATTAGAATCAAGAAGAGTCTCAAAAGATTAGATGGCCACGACCATCACCAAATTATTTGAATCACAAATAATTGTTCTAATTTCTCATTTATTGTTTGAAGGTTCAACATCATCAACGTTAACTTTAAAAAATGAATTGGGATGAGAAGGTCGAGAAGACGAAGCAGTAGGAAAATGAGATTAAGAATTTATAATTTGTTGACTCTAAATTCGGGCGTGTTATCTTTAGAATGATTTTTCTTAATGTTAAATGAAGAATTATTCAAATGTGTTATCTTTAAAATGAATTCTTAATGTCAAACGAGGAAGGATGCAATATCTAAAGATTTCTCTTGAGATCTCAAGGAAGAGCACACTTCTAGATCCCAAACAAATACCTTCAGACCAAGCTAAGTGAATTAAATGTTTTGTTAATGATTTTGCTCATAATTTAGTTAGATCTGTTTTTGATTTCTTAAACTCGGACATGGATTGATGATGATTGCCCTTTTTATATTGCTCTGTTTATTTCAGCTTATTTATGTATAATCAAATGCAATATTCACAAATAAAAATAAAAACTTCGATACAATAGGTCTTACTTGGGCATCAAGAATGTTATTTTAATTTAGCCTGTCTTGTAAAGTGGTATAATTATAAGCTAACAGATTGAGAAGAAAAGTAGATACTAAGTAAACATTTAAAATAAAATAAAACGAGTTATATAACATCTATGTCAGCAGTGAATCTACCCTGTATGCAGCGACTAGGAACCGAGCAGGTCTAAGTGAAATGAACATATTGAATGTGTCACTTTCTAGGAAGGTTCTTCATCTGCCCTACAAGCTGCCAACATTGACTTCATCTTTTTAAAAAACCGTCTCTAGTGAACAGTCCCTGGTGAATCTTGTGTGAAAATTGTTGTTCACACATGGTATATGACTAAAAAACACCGGTAAAATATCGAAATATCTCTCGATAGTTAATTGCCGCGAAACTTCAAACCTGAAAATGACGAATACAAACCATCTGATCTCCATCAAACCACCAAGATCAACGACCGCATGATACATGGCTACATATAATTCAAATCCTAAGTTTTCAATTAAACAAAAACGACACAATTGATTAAATTAAATTAAATGCAGTACCAGTAAAGAATATCACAAGCAGAAAATGGCAAAAATGATTAAAAAAAGAGATTAAGTTACTTATGAAATAACAGTATAATTAATTTGGAATAAAGATCCAGTTATTCTGACATGAATCCTCATACTTATTTGTGAATAAGCACGTCTTGGATCTGAAATCTTGTTCATGAAGCAAATCGCAAAATAAATAGCAATCGTATAATTGAATTCACGATAACACACTTAAGTAAGGTCTAAAGTTCTCAAACATAACATATATAAATGACATTGAATTAACACATAAAGTTTAATGGAGATCATATGGTTTGTATTTGCCATTTTCAGGTTTGAAGCTTCGCGGAAGTTAACTGCCGAAGTTCCGCAGTAGTTAACTACCTCCGGTTAACTTCCGCGGCAGTTAACGGCCGAGGGGTATTTCGGTATTTTGCTGGTGTTTTTTTAGCCATATACTATGTGTGAACAGCAATTTTCATCCTGTGTGGCGGATCAAACATGTCCAAAGTGGCCCATAACCCAAATTTAACATGGGCTCCATAACATTTGGCTTGGCCCTTGAATTTATAGTCATCATAAAGAAAAATTTACTCTCTACACCTTTACCTTCACTTTCACAAATCACTAAAATATCAATTTTACCTCTTTTTCCATATATATAGTAACATTTTAAACATTTGGTTTTACTCTCACTCTCAATCTTTCCAACATGAGTCCACCCCATATAATTTTCTGGTGTATAAAAAGTTTTTCAGTTTGAAAACTTTTTGAAAAACTTCAATTGCACCTTTCTAGTTTGAATAAAATATTCGAAAAATTAAATTAAGTTTTCAGGATTATATATTTTTTTAAGTTTTCTGAAAAGAGTTGTGATAAATATACAACTATATGTGACAACTTTCATTTTCTCTCTTTCTATTGGTTCAAAACAATAGAGAGAGAAAAATGAAGAGAGAGAATAAAAGTATAATGTGAGTATGAGAGAAAAAATTGTCAAAAAGTTGTCATAAAATGGTTGTACAAATATCATTTCTCTTCCGAAAAATGGTTGAGAGGGCAATCTAGTTGTATTATTTTTTGGTCAAGTATCTTATTGGTTAGAGCTCACACATTTTAAATGTGAAAAAGTGGGTGTTCAGGGTTCGAACTCAGACCCCTGCATATAATATGCAATATCCCTACCAACTGACTTAAACTCATAGGGATAAACTATTTGTATTTTTGTAATGTTTTAGATTGTATCACTTTTTTTAAAATTTTGTTTATTAAAAAGAAATTTTCATTTGAAGTTCCTGGTAAACTACAAAGTTGAATTGTTTTTTTGGGTTAAATATGTTTCTGGTCCCTATAAAATTTAGAAATTTCATGATTTACTCCCTATAAAAAAATTTATCAATTTTTTATCCCTAAAATTTGTCCGTCACAACTTTTGGTCCTTGCATCTAAGTAAAATCATATGTATCCTTCGAAATTTTGTATTATTTTTTTGTAGTCGTGTTTAGTATGTTATAGAAATTTCTCTTGCAAAAGTTTAATTTTTTTTTAACAAGTGATGAATTAAATATGAATTTTTAACTTTTTAGCGCTTTAAAGTTCATATTGAATTCATACCTTGTTAATTATTTTTTAGAAGAGATTATTATAAATATTTTGATAAAAGTTCATTCAAAAATGTGAAGTATACACATGATTTGATTTAAAAACAAGGACCATAAGTGGAGGTAGAAAATTTTGTATGGACCAACAATTGATGAAATTTTTTTATAGAGACTAAAACTTGAAATTTAAAAATTTTATATAGATCAAAAATATATTTAACCCTTAATTTTTTTAAAAGAAATGAAGTTGAATTGTTGAACTATAGGAAACTGGAACTATTTATTTATAATTTCTGAAAAACAATAATATACAGAAAAAATTAGTTTTTCCAAAATACTTGTGTAACGAAAAACTTTTTTGATTTGTATTTTTTAAACGAAAAATAATATTTATATAAATATTTTGGAACAACTTTCTCATACTTTCATGGTGTTCTTACTTTATCTCTTCATTTCTCTTTCTTTCTTTATTAATTTTGTCCAATAAAAATAGAGAAAAAATAAGGTTATTCTAAAAATTGTCAACAAATACTTATAAAAATATCATTTCTCTTTTTAAACTTACTCTCTCTTGCTGTTGTGTACCATAATACTTAAAAAAAAAACAGAAGATAAAGGGTTTTGATTTATATAGGAGGGCAAAATGGATAGTTCACTAAAATATAACGAGGAGAAGGTATAATTGTTGCTTAAATGGATACACATCTTTGATTCATTTTGTATCAAAATGGATATTTTATCAAAGATTATTTTGACTAAATTATTGTACAATCAGAAACTATTTTAAAATTTTGATACATAGAAGAATTATTGTGACTACTCATTACACATTGAGATTAAAGTGAATATTACCCCAATAATTTTGTAACACCAACCTTGAACTACTATTTTTTCCTCTTTCTACGGCTATGTATTATAAATTTTTGGTTTTGGTCATCATCAATTTCTCGAAACAACTATTGAGTAATACTCTTCGATTCTGTATGGTTGTTTTTGCTTTTCTTTCTTACTCTTTATATATGGTCATCCACTGGATTTTATGGCAGGTTAGAGACTTTAGTTACTTTATTGTTGTCATACCCCAATTTTTGATCTAAGATCTCACTTTTACATGTCTTGTGGCCTGAAATATTCTCTGTCCTTTTCAGGGAAAATTTCGGCAGAGAGATATTAAAATACCTCATTTGTTGTTTGTTTTCGGGCCCAGTTTTTTATTTATTTTATTTTTATTTTTATTTTATTTCCATCTTTTATTTTATTTTGTTTTTTTAGGTTATTTTCTTTTTATTTATTACTCAGAATAGGTCCAAAAATAAAATGTCCAAGGTCCAAAATTTTTCAAGTCAAGTGTCAACTTTCACATTCCTCTTTCAAAATTCACCATTAAACACCATTCAAATCACCATCAAAATTCATTAAATCAGTTTTCCATTTTCATCAGCCTCTTCACCTATAAATATAGCTCTCATTCCTCACTTATACTCACACCAAAAGTTCTATTGAGTTGTCAAAGAACCTTTCTCTCTTTTCCCTCATTTAGCTTGTGTTGACGAGCTATTTTTTTCTTCTCCCTCTTTTTCTGTCCCTTCGGAAAAGTCCTTCGGAATTTTGTCCCCTCAGTAATTTTATCCATTCGGTTGTCCCTTTCTTTTATTTCCTTGCATTTTATTTCTTTTTAGCATTTTTGCATTTCATTTTATTTCTATTTAGCATTTTAAATTTTGTCATTTATTTATTCGCAATTAGAATGTATTTAGGACCAATGTAACTATAAATGAAAAAAATCATGCATGTGTCCTTTTATTTTATTTATTTATTCTGCTTTTACGTATTTAAAAAATGCAAAAAAAAAATTGGTTAGAAAAGGGTTTTCATGGTGATCCAACGCCACTACGGAAATTCCTTGCGCTTTTATTTTCTCGTCACGTTAGTTTTATTTTTATGTTTTAATTGTTAATCAAAAAGAACAAAAACATTTCAAATAGTCCAAAATTCACAAAAATCATTTTCATAATAAACCTTGATTTTCAATCAAGTGATTCTCATTTTTTATTTTCTTTCTTAATCAAATTTCAATCAATTTAATTATACTTTGAGTCATTTTTTTTAATATTAAAAAATACAACTCAATTCTATTTTGCCACTTGGCTTTTTATTTTAACTTTTTTTCAAAATTAATAAAAAACTCAAGACCAATCAAACGATAATTTTTACCCCGAACTACGAGGTTTTGATCCCTCACGGGTACGTAGGCAAATGATCATGTCCTTCCAAATCAATAAAAAATGTAAATAAAAATGCTCTTTTTCTTTTAATCACCATTTAATTCCATTTTCAAAAAGTAAGCAAGTTATAGCCAAGAAATTAAATAAAATCAAGAGGTTCTCGTAGTGTACTACGAACGTTTAGGGTGCTAACACCTTCCCTAAACGGAACTAACCCGGGAACCCTAAATCTTTAAAATGTGGTAATTTGAACTTTTTTCCATTTTCTTTAAAAAATAAAAAGTTCAATCGTGAAATAAAATTAGTGAGTCAAAGCTAACTAAATAGCTTTGATCTCCGAAAAATAACGCGACAATTGGACAGAAGATTCACCAAATATTTAAGCCTTTATTTTTTTTATTGATAATATGTTTCTTATGGAATATAAATATTCATTTTATTTAAAGTTATCACTACTTTGTATTTATTTTTTTAAACAGCAAAAACAATTCATTTATTCAAAAAGATATCCATCTATAAAAATAAAGTACAAGTAGTACTCAAACCACCTGAGCGTACTTTCTAAAGTTATAATTGAGTTTCTCTTGACTATCTTTTTTGAAGAAGCTTGACTGTATTTATTTTATTTAAAGTTATTACTATTGTTTACGTTTTATTTTTCATAACTATTATACTATACTATAATATTATATAACCCTCAAAAATATATATTTATATATGATACTAGTGTTTCTTTCTTATAAGGATTTTGTTGCAACTGTTCCTCGTGTGTGTGGGTTGGGTTCTCTTGTTGGCAAAGTGTAATCGGTGAATAAGACACCGTAATTTGGTGGCACATACAATGTAAAGAAAAACTAGTCCCACCCCAAAATATTCTCATCACCCACTTCAATTATGACTCTCCCATCTCTTTCCCTCTCTAACTAGCTTTGTTACTTATATACATATAGCTTAATTTGGAGTGTCACATAGGACTAGTATTATAAAGATAACTAAAGAGGTGTGATAAATTAAATCAGTGGAGATGGAAAAATGGGTGTCTTTGGTGATGATGCTGGTAACAATAATGGAATTAAGTTTTGGAGTTAAAGGTGCAGAAGAGGTAACATATGATGGAAGATCTCTTATCATCAATGGCCAAAGAAATATTCTTTTGTCTGGTTCTATTCATTACCCCCGTAGCACCCCTCAGGTAATCAAAACTATATATAAATATAATCATGTTTTTCTGCAATGTACCTAGTTTCCTATCATTGCATCTCTCAGTAGTTAGCATCTTCGTCGTTAGAACACACAGAAAGTATAGCTATGCATATGTTTATATTATGTAAAGTCCAATTTTGAAACAAAAGCTCATACTTTCTGTGTTTCCCGGTAGGTAAGGTTCTACCAATGCACTGCTTCTTTTTTTTTATATAGGTATTAGAATATGTTCAAGTTTTATGAAACAAAGAAAGATAAGAAAAAAGTAAATTAGCAACTAAAAAAAAATTAGTGAAAGGTTAAATATCTTTAAATTTGATTCCAAATTTTGATTTTTATGACTGTATGCTTTCATTGCCCTCCTTGTTTCTCTGCCAACAATGCATATTACTAATCAATTAATGCCAGCTGACTGTGTTATTTATTGTTAATTATTTAATTATAAAAGTTTCTTCCTTTCTGTTCAACTAATTAAACGGATTGTCTTGTAGCTAGTATACAATCCCCTTTTGAGCCACATATATATCTACTGTATACAGCTGCAATATCTCACTTTTGCATCACGGGTATGAATGATTGTATGATAGAGAATTAATGTTCTTCCTCAAACTTTTTGGATTGGCTACAGTCCAGTTTCATTGAGATCACGAGATACATTTTTTATATATGTTGTGGCCTCTTCCTAATATTATCGGTATAAGTTTGGATTTTATTAATATAAGAAAGAATATAAATAATATTGAACCAACTATAAATAATTGAGGCCTAATAAAAGGTACATTTGGAATTGGAAGTAAGTAAGCAGCCATCAGTAATTTTGTCACGAACAGACTTTACGGTTACACATAAGTATCAATTGCTTAAAAATTTGAAACGTAACGCAGATGTGGCCAGATTTGATAGCGAAAGCAAAACAAGGAGGATTGGATGTTATTCAAACTTATGTGTTTTGGAATCTACATGAACCCCAACCCGGCAAGGTACCTATTTTATACATCTCTTCTTCGGTTACTCCAACCTTGTTTTTATCATATACTCCGATAATATGAGTTTAAAACAATTCTATACATTACTAATAATAATGAATGAAATGGTTCAAGTGAAGCAAGTGGTTAGATGTACGATTTCTTACTCTTGTGCAAGAAGAAAGTTGTATTGATAGAAAATAATTTAACTTATGTGTCACGTGTTTCTCAACCGAATTAGTCAATATTAAACAGAGATGGAAACTTTGTAACGTACAAAATACAATTTCACAATTTTTTCATGTAATAGGTGACACCTAGGTTACCCATGAAAAAAATAGTGGATATTTTACTCAACCGATAAACATTAGTCACATAAGTATATTTTTAAGTGGCACCCATAAACTATCATTAACCCCATTAACAAAGACCATTTTTCATTGATTGATGGGTAAATTACCCACCATTCTTTAAATGTAATATAGAAAAAAACAATAATAATACTAATATACGCACTATTGATGTCATGTACGTATGTGAAGTATTAATTACGGGGTAAATAGTAATATACTGATATCCTTCCCACACAAAAAAAAAAAAAAAGGGTAATACACTAATACATACATACCACAGTATGATTTCAGCGGCAGAAATGACTTGGTGGGATTCATAAAGGAAATCCATGCTCAAGGATTGTATGTTTCCCTCAGGATTGGACCTTTCATCGAGAGTGAATGGAATTACGGGTACTTTCACTAACTTACATAAAAATGTACTAAATTTTATTTATTTATTCCCAATTACTAAGCCAAAATTGCTAACTGCTAAACTTGAAGGGGATTCCCATTTTGGCTACATGATGTCCCTGGCATTGTCTACCGAACGGACAATGAGCCATTCAAGGTACATTTAGCTAACATGCTCTTTTGGCCACACTTATTTGTTGTGTTTCACTAATACTAACATGTCTATTTATATGCCTCTTTAATTTAGTTTTACATGCAAAATTTTACGACAAAAATCGTGAACATGATGAAAGAAGAGGGTTTATATGCTTCGCAAGGAGGTCCAATTATACTGTCACAGGTATATATGATTCCTGTTAATGTTATAATGACTTAAAGTCAAGCAGTTATTAGTTTAATTTGACCAATTTATTTTTCTCCCACCATTGAGTGGGTGATTATGTATGTATGTATATATAGATTGAGAATGAATATGGAAACATCCAAAGGGCATTTGGAACCGCAGGATCGCAGTATGTTGAATGGGCTGCAAAAATGGCGGTGGGTCTTAATACAGGTGTACCATGGGTTATGTGCAAGCAACCCGATGCTCCTGATCCAGTGGTCAGTTCCACTCATTCCACTTGTTTATAAATTTAAATTTTAGATTTAATGATTTTATTATGTCATTCTCTCATATTCTTTTTATGTACCAAAAACACTTAGATGAGATAACACTAGTCTTTTATAGCTTAACCAAAGTTTGAATCCAACTTTGGGCATGCAGCAATTTTAACAAACATTGTGACATAACTCTCGTGAATTTTCATCTAAAGCAATTATCCTGCTAACTTGTGACATAACAAACCTGTTGTCAAAAACATGTATCATATATTTTCAATAAGGTGCAAATGAATTTTAATACTAAGAAATAAAATAATGGACCGTACTAAATAAATTTTAAAATTAAAGTAAATACAATAAAAAATATACTATGGTCGCTCATACTCTTGCAAGAAAGGCCATACTCCTAGCTAATTTCCAAACTTTTAATATTGCACCTTCTTGTATTGGATCTTTAATTTCTAATGAAAAGCTATAAGCTATCTCCTCTAAAAAAAAATAAAAAATACGGGTACTACAATCTTGAGAAAAAACCATAAATTCTGTGTATGATTCTTTTCTATGAATGCAGATCAATACATGCAACGGCATGAGATGTGGAGAAACTTTTACTGGACCAAACTCCCCCAATAAGCCTGCCATGTGGACAGAGAACTGGACATCTTTGTAAGTTCATGAATTAAACCTTATATTTATTGAGGAAAAAAAACGTTTATATTCAACATAATTAACTACTTTTTTTTCTTCTTCTTTCTGGTTGAAGCTATCAAGTATATGGTGGATTGCCATATATACGCTCTGCTGAAGACATTGCATTTCATGTCACTCTTTTTGTTGCGAGAAATGGAAGCTTTGTCAACTACTATATGGTATTATTCTTCATTTAAGCTTATTTTATTTGCATTAATCATATATAGTACCAATTAAGTTCTAGTCAAGATTTCATCAAGAAATTTGGTGTCATCCTAGGAAAACCATTTTCAACTATCACATTCAATCTTACACTATAATATAAACGCTAATTAACATTGTTTGCAACTTAGTATCATGGTGGAACTAACTTTGGGAGAACAAGCTCTGCTTACACTATAACAGGCTATTATGATCAAGCACCACTTGATGAATATGGTAAGTGTATAACATCAATTTTATTTTATTCATTTTTGAATGACAAGTGTATAATCCTAGTTATTTTCCTACCTTTTTCCTACCTCACTACATATAAAGTGTTAATTTTGCAAATATTATTGTTAGGTTTATTCAGGCAACCTAAGTGGGGACATCTCAAGGAGTTGCATGCTGCAATCAAGTCTTGTTCCACCACTTTATTACAAGGAGTGCAGAGAAACTTTTCTTTAGGTGAACTTCAAGAGGTGAGTGCTCTTAATATTTTTTCTCCAACATGTTTATTTTCACTTACTGCAATTCAAATATTCATAGGTTTTTTTTCTCCTTTTCATTTTGATCAGGGTTATGTTTTTGAAGAAGAAAAAGGAGAATGTGTTGCATTTCTTATAAACAATGATAAAGGGAACACTGTTAGTGTCCAATTCAACAATAGTTCATACAAATTGCTCCCAAAGTCTATAAGTATCTTACCAGATTGTCAAAATGTGGCTTTCAATACCGCACATGTAAGTTATAACTTTGTCAGAATTAATTATACGTGTAACAAATTAATTAATCTTGTGATTTTCTGTTCCATTTTAGTCCTTTTAATCATATAATTTAAATATATGTATACATTATACAGTTAAATACAACGAGCAACAGAAGGATCATAACTTCAAGACAAAACTTCAGCTCAGTTGATGATTGGAAACAATTCCAAGATATCATTCCAAACTTTGATGACACTTCACTAAGATCAGACTCATTACTTGAGCAAATGAATACAACCAAAGACAAATCTGATTACCTTTGGTATACTCTTAGGTTAGTCATGATCTGTTTTAAGTTCTAACAATAAATCTATCAAATATATATGTAATATGCCATTGCTTACTATATGATCTGTCTTAGTTCTTTTGAGTATTTTCTGAAGTGATTAATTTTATGAACAGGCTTGAAAATAATTTATCTTGCAACGATCCAATACTCCGTGTTCAATCTGCTGCTCATGTTGCCTATGCTTTTGTGAACAATACATACATTGGTACACACACATCCAAAATTTGAAGCTTCTAAAGAAGTTACCTAAGTGGTTAACTGATCATTACTTTATGCTAATTATATCTACTAGGAGGGGAACATGGAAATCATGATGTGAAGTCATTTACATTAGAGCTCCCAATTACATTAAACGAAGGAACAAACAATATTTCTATTCTCAGCAGTATGGTTGGACTTCCGGTATGTTTTTTTTAAGGATTTCTAGTGTTATAATACTTTTTTTTTTACTTTGTAATATTTAAGTCTGAGATATTTTATGTTGGTTTATAGGATTCAGGGGCATTTCTTGAAAAAAGATTTGCTGGTTTAAACAATGTGGAACTTCAGTGCAGTGAACAAGAGTCTCTTAATTTGAACAGTTCTACATGGGGATATCAGGTTACCTATTATTTTGATCATGTGTTATATACTGTCAATAGTCAAATTTTGTTTATCTAATAAATTTTACATTGTCACCCTTATATGTGTGTCCAACATTTTCATCAATCTTGTGTACTATAGGTTGGATTACTTGGAGAGCAATTAGAAGTATATACAGAACAAAATAGCACAGACATTAAATGGACTCAATTGGGGAATATCACGATTGATGAAGTTACTCTCACTTGGTACAAGGTAAAATAACACAGGAAGTAGTGGTTGTGATATTAATATCACTATTATCATTTTTCTGTACAATAGTTAGCATATTAGAAGTTTTAGTAATTAAAGGAAGATTGAAAAGAAGCTCTAATTTATATTTTTGTTACATAATATACTTTATTATTATATGGAAGTGTGACAATGAGAATTTGAATTGGCAGACTACATTTGACACACCCAAGGGAGATGATCCTATTGCCTTAGACCTTAGCTCAATGGCAAAAGGTGAAGCTTGGGTAAATGGACAAAGCATTGGTCGCTATTGGATTTTGTTTCTTGATTCCAAAGGCAATCCTTCACAATCATTGTGAGTTACCACTTATCATATATATGTTACCTCATATTATAACTTAACATGGAAAAAAAGGAGTAACAAATTATGACAAGGACACTTGAACTATAACCACTACTTTTAGATACTAATTAATGCTATGTGTTATGTTGCTACAGGTATCATGTTCCTCGGTCTTTCCTTAAAGATAGTGAAAACAGTTTGGTATTATTGGATGAAGGTGGTGGGAACCCTCTCGATATCTCCTTGAACACCGTTTCAATCACAGATTTACAAGATAACTTTTCTAAATTGCCATTTCCTACCTATACTTAATACTCCTATGGAGAGAAAATAAAACTCATATACGTAAATCATACATGCAGAATATGTTTCTTTAGAATATATTGATTGTTAATTGAAAACAAATACAAATTATATTGAAACCTATGCTATGCAGATCCGGATTGATTCTTTGCAATCCAAATACTGTTTAGATCTACCTACCTGACAAGATATGGTTGTTTATTATTGGGCAAAAGAATCTCATTTGACCTCCCTTGTTCTCTTCTAATTAGAATTGGAAATTGTAAATTTAAAGGAATATGTAATTTTTATGAGATTGTAAGAAATCTCTTTCAAAGTACATCGCAAGCAAATTCAATAATATTTTGAGATCAATTATAAATATGTTCATGCAAATATCTAGATGAAGAGTTTTATCATCTATTACGTTATATATTTTCAAAGAAGGATTTAGATTTATTCTTTGTAATGAAATTTATTAAAATGAAATCTCTTGAGAGATCGGTCTATCTAATTACGCGTGGAGATACCTCGTTCATATTGAAAAATCAAAGCATACGTGTAAAATGTTTTACCCAGACGATCCATATAAATGAAATTTATTAGTAAATTCCATTAGAGATAAAAACATATGAACGTGGGGCAGTATGAGTTGCGCAAACATTGGTCAGGTTGTTGAAGAACAGAGATATGTTGGATCCATGATAAATTAATTATGCACACACTGGTCTTGCCCCATACTATCTTCTGCGGACACAAGTCAAAATTGGATTGAAGGTTCTCTACGATTTCTTTTCTCGAAAACAATAAAGTATAGAAAACCTTTAATTATCTTTTTGGAGATATGTAGATATGTTTGTGATTGTTCAGTAGTTTTTTTATACCCAATGGTTCTAACTATGTGTAAAGTTACTGATCCGAGTCTTGGTGATTGAAAAAAACAAAGTTGTGGTTGAGAAGGAAGACTCTTTTTCTAGTAATATAATTGGTATGACAATAAAAGACTAATATGATAATATTAACAAATTATTTTAACATAAAAGATTATTTTAAAATTTTGATAAATTATGAATGATTATTGTGAAACCAAAATAACTATTACCCCAATATTTTAATGGATTTATTATAAAAAAATGCAAACTAAATAGAAAGGTAAAGAAAAAAAAAAAGAGCTGGCAATATTATCTGTGTCCGAACCGGTTACTGTGACCAAGAAAAAGAGTAACACACACGTGCTCACTTAACTGAAGTGCTAACCAGTTTGTTGCTGCTATTAAAACACTCAAAATCACACCAAATCACATTCACACTTGAAACATGAACTTGTGTTTCATTTTGTGTTTGGTTTCAACTTTGTTATATGGTGCTGTCGGTAGTAACGTCAGCTACGACGGTCGCTCACTCATCATTGATGGCCAACGCAAGCTTCTTATCTCTGCTTCTATTCATTACCCTCGTAGTGTTCCCGCTGTCAGTACTACTTCACTCATACACCAACTATTTCTTTACCTTTATGATAGATATTATTCACTCATTCTTACTTTGTTATGCTATAGATGTGGCCTGGTCTTATTCAAACAGCCAAAGAAGGTGGAATAGATGTCATTGAAACCTATGTTTTCTGGAATGGTCATGAGCTTTCTCCTGGAAATGTCAGTCATTTTAATTAAATGCTGAATTTGTGTTTTTTTTTTTTTTTGTAACATACTATACTTCTAGTTCTATATGAAAAATCTTTTATAATTTCACTTCAAATTCTCAACTTTGTAGTATTACTTTGGAGGACGATTCGATCTGGTCCAGTTTGCAAAGGTTGTTCAGGATGCTGGAATGTACTTGATTCTCCGAATCGGCCCATTTGTTGCTGCAGAATGGAATTTTGGGTCTCTTTCTAAATATTATTTTTCTGTCATTTTTTTCCTAGGCTCTTGAAGAACCTACTGTAGTAGAGATGGTATATGAAATATAATTCAACATAAGTGGTTAGTTCGAGTGGTAAACGATTTGGGCGGCACCTTAAGTAAGTTGTCAGGGGTTTGATCCTGGCTCTTACATATGGAGAAAATCCATTTGAGAGTGGAGAATCCACCTTATGTGCCCAACATGTTTCTTGACAGAGATTAGTCACCGCTAAACAGCGGTGGTTACTTCGTAGCTATAACATAGTTATCAAAAAAATATGGTGGAATCAATTACTGTTAACCACTTCTACAATGTTGATTACTTTTTCATAACTCTTAACCATAGTTTGTATATTGCAGTGGAGTACCAGTATGGCTGCATTATATTCCAGGCACTGTATTCAGAACTTACAATCAGCCTTTTATGGTATGTAATATGTATGTAGGACTTTGAATTATAACTCATGATAAGGTTCAAATTACTAAATGCTATCCACTTTTGTGTATTATTTGGAGTAAATACGCTCTAACTTTGTTGGCTCTTCCTTGATGTTCAGCATCATATGGAGAAATTTACAACATACATAGTGAACCTTATGAAGAAAGAGAATCTTTTTGCCTCCCAAGGGGGTCCCATAATCTTATCCCAGGCAAGTATAACCAAGTTCATACAAGTTTTTCACTTGGATTTGCAATGAACATCTTTTTTTCGGTAGCTTTCATTCATACGCTTGTCTACTTTGTCCTTAAAATGTGTATGTTTTGATGACTTTATCTACCATCTTCACAATATTGCAGATAGAAAATGAATATGGATACTACGAAAACTATTATAAAGAAGATGGTAAGAAATATGCCTTATGGGCTGCAAAAATGGCTGTTTCTCAAAACACAAGTGTCCCTTGGATAATGTGCCAACAGTGGGATGCTCCAGATCCTGTGGTAAGATGACCATTTTTTGAAGTAGTTATTACATTGCAAATGTGAACTAAACATAGATTCATAGTACTTGTTTAAACAATGTTGAAAATTTAGGATATTGGATTATAAGTCATAATATGTGTTATCTTGAATCATTACACATGCTTCAAAATTCTTAATTTTATTTTATTTTTAGTAAATGTTTTCTTTTGCAGATTGATACTTGCAACTCATTCTACTGTGACCAATTTACACCTACCTCTCCAAAGAGGCCCAAAATGTGGACTGAGAACTGGCCTGGATGGTATGTTGAATTCAATCTAAACATTTTCTCCCATTATCCATATTTTGCATCAAAATGTTCATTTCACCATGTGATAATGTATCTCCCATGACTCATGGGGGTACTTATGGTGAGTGTCTGCCAATAGTTCTCTTATCTGATGGGCATAATTCAGAAATATTCTTCACCCCTTTTTCACTGATAAGTAAAGCTGAAAATTATTTATGCTAGTTTTAGCAATTATTTACCATTGACAATAATAGTTAATGGTTTTTAAATTCTCTGCTTCTGCAAAAGACTAGAGACTAAACTGTGACGGCACTTTCATTTACCCGTCTTCCCCCTCCCTAGGTTATAGCAGCGAAAAGGGTACAAAGGTTTAATATTTTATTTTTATTTTACAATTACGATAGGGAATGCATCTCATATTAATATTATTCTCCTATGGGATTGTCTACTATGTTAAGGTTTAAGACTTTCGGGGGCAGAGATCCTCACAGGCCAGCAGAAGATGTTGCTTTTTCTGTTGCTCGTTTCTTCCAGAAAGGTGGAAGCCTTAATAATTACTACATGGTACAGATGTTTCTTTTTCTTTTTATAAATCATGGTACAGATGTATCTCATCTTACTGTATTCGGACCTACCATTCAAAAAATACATTTATCCAAATGGTATGCCATATTTTAGTTTTTACTTTTCTTATGCTGACCACTTTGTATGATCCTTGTGTGTGTTAGTATCATGGGGGAACAAATTTTGGCCGTACAGCCGGTGGTCCATTTATTACCACAAGTTATGACTATGATGCTCCAATAGATGAGTATGGTAAGTCATCTAAACTGAAGTTCTTATATTGTGTAATACTATTCAGCAACATGTCTCTTAACTGTATATTTTGAAAGTCCTTAGAATCAATGTTCAAGTTTTCTGAATAATAGATATATCATAAAACCACAGGTTTGCCTAGACTTCCAAAATGGGGACATCTTAAGGAACTTCACAAAGCTATTAAGCTATGTGAGCATGTATTGCTCTATGGAAAGTCGGTTAATATCTCCCTCGGTCCTTCTGTGGAGGTATTTTCTTTCCCTTAAGCATTTAATTTTCATGGCTAGTTCAAATAGATTGTCTTTTTTTTAATTGTGAATTCCATCATATTCAATCCAAATGATAGTATTCAAATTGTAATTGCTTTTTTTGTTGTTTCGAACATTCTATGTGATTTTGAATTGTTGCTTGCTCTATCTTTTAGACCTTCTGGTATTGCGGGTGAAATCCTTCGACATCCTGTTTACAATTAAAGTTAGAAGTATTATTATTTACGTCCCTTCTTCTGTTTCTGAAAAATTGTATTTTTTTTCCTCTCCTTTTTGTCAACAATATGGTTAAAATTACTACAAAGACTTTCTGGGATGCTTACAGTCCGCATTGAATGTAATATGACCTAAAAAAGTGTTTATAAGTTGAGGGATACCTCCCACTTGTAAACCTTGTAAACACTTTTTCAAGCCATATGAAATCCAATGTGAGGCTCTCAACACACCCCTTCACGCCCAAGAGTCTGATACCATTTAAATTGTAACTCAGCCCTGCAATACCAACTTGTTAAGTGAGGGATGGATGGGAAAAGGTGTGTTGCTTTTATTGGCAATTTCTGCATAGGCTGATGTGATTAATTACCGTATTGCAGGCTGATATCTATACTGACTCATCTGGAGCATGTGCCGCCTTTATTTCTAATGTTGATGATAAAAATGATAAGACAGTGGTATTTCGGAATGCATCATATCACATGCCAGCATGGTCAGTTAGCATTCTTCCGGATTGCAAGAATGTTGTGTTCAACACTGCAAAGGTCGGTTACCTCTGTTTCTTATTCACCCATTCCAACTGACACATTTCCTTAACAAATCAACTTTACCATGTATAAGGATTCGCTAAGACAAACATCACGTATTCGTGTCAGATTTACAGCAATACTTACAATTTCAGTGTTGTTGAAGATAACATAAGCTTAGTTCTGAGTTCCTTGAAAAGTAATGCAATTTTTCCAGGTCATGAATAAGAACAGAGTTTGGTCTATACCTACACAAAATTACATCAATTTATACTAGATGCAACTCAATGAAACTGAAATCATGTAAAAATCACCATTATAACATAATGACAACTTTTTCTATAATAGACATTTTCGTGTTAGTTTCCTATTTTCTGCTCACTTTAATCATATTAAATTTAATAGTAAAGGGATAAAATAAGTGTAAAAATAAGACTGTATTCACCTGTTTACGTACTTCTTTTCATAGTCCTTGCACTTAGTCGTGAAATATTCAACAGGTTTCTTCCCCGACAAACATAGTTGCAATGATTCCAGAGCATTTGCAGCAATCTGATAAAGGTCAAAAAACACTTAAATGGGATGTATTCAAGGAGAATCCAGGGATCTGGGGGAAGGCCGACTTTGTCAAAAATGGCTTTGTGGACCACATCAATACTACCAAAGATACCACTGATTACCTGTGGCATACGACAAGGTTTGTCTAAGTATACATGTCATACAAAATGGTTAAGAACACAAATTGAACAATTAAAAGTATTGAAAATAGTGGCCAACGGTTTTTTGGTAAAAAGCAAGTGGGTGTAGGGTGCTATTTTACTCCTTAATGTTTTTGGGTGGGTGTAAATTGGCAGCCCCCTATAATAAAATGCTTTGGAACATTTTCTAGCCATTGTTTGCTTCTAGGGTGAAATATTGAAACATTTTCTATTTCAATGTGTATATTTAAAGTCAATATGTTGTCAATTATAGCTCATTTTTCTGTTGATCGCAGCATACTTATTGATGCAAATGAGGAGTTCCTAAAGAAAGGAAGCAAACCAGCTCTTTTAATAGAATCCAAGGGTCATACTCTCCATGCTTTTGTGAATCAGAAATATCAAGGTGATCCTCTAATAGATAGTAATTACTTTACTTTATATTTGTCAGTTTATCAATTATCACCGTGTAATCAAATCAGAGTTGTCGATCATTATGAACTTAAGCATATGCCTCCGGATCCTATTTTCTTTTGGCCTTTGTATTATCTTTCCCTTGCAAATTAAGTGTTATAAAAATAAAATTATTTTCTAAGAGTTAACTACATAGACATTCGCTGTCTCCCTGAAATACAACGAAATTGTAGGGATTTCTATTTATCCTAAAAAATGTATTAAATAAAATCTAAGTTAAGATAATAATTAGAATTCATCATTATAACAAAATGTTATTCTTATAATTTTTTTCATAATTTTAACATCTTCTAGGTACTGGAACTGGAAATGGTTCACATTCAGCATTTACTTTTAAGAACCCCATCTCTCTCAGGGCTGGGAAGAATGAAATTGCTATATTGAGCATGACCGTCGGCTTGCAGGTGACTTGCACTGTCTACAATTAGAACATTTTTTTTCTTCAGAATTATCACTTATAATAACTCAGAGTTTAAATGATTTGAACTCTTATTACATTTTTTTTTATTGTGTTTAGACTGCTGGACCATTTTATGACTTCATAGGGGCAGGAGTAACAAATGTTAAGATTATAGGACTCAACAATAGGACGATAGACTTGTCTTCTAATGCGTGGACATACAAGGTACTTTTCCTCTTGCATTATTATCTTAAAATCGATATAAATTTGAAGCTTCTATTACCTTCTCAATCTTTTAAAGACACTCAATTGTAGTATAAAACATGAACAATGAACTTCTTTTTTATCAGCCTTTGTCCTTTGACTGCATTCTTTTTTGGCTTCTCAGATTGGAGTACAAGGAGAACATCTGAGTATATACCAGGGAGAGGGGATGAATAGTGTGAAGTGGACATCTACTTCAGAACCACCAAAAGGGCAGGCATTGACATGGTACAAGGTAACACATTTCTTATTTTCGTCACCACTGATGGAAATTTCCAAAGCATCTTTTGTTTAGTATGAGGTCTTGTGCTGAAGTATTTACTGAATTTCATGGCCTTTCAGACTATTGTAGATGCTCCATCTGGGGACGAACCAGTTGGATTGGATATGTTGTATATGGGAAAAGGTCTAGCCTGGTTAAACGGAGAAGAAATTGGAAGATATTGGCCTAGGATAAGTGAATTTAAGAAGGAAGATTGTGTTCAGGAATGTGACTACAGAGGCAAATTCAATCCAGATAAATGTGACACTGGTTGTGGAGAGCCTTCACAGAAATGGTAAAACTACTGGCAATAATGATATAAGTATAATTGATGAGCTGAAATGCACTGTTTTTTCCTTTTTATGTGCAAAAAAGCTTTTCCTTGACATGTTTACTAAAATGGTTGAAAGTGTTTGGCGCTGAACTTCAAAACTATCAGAAATGGGCCAAGAAGAAAATAAAGATATGTGCAAATTGATGAATTTGATGATGCAGGATAGGTCCTTCACGGGTTCTTTAAATTTATCTAACTAATAATGAATGTTCATGAATATTTAAAAGTTTATTAAGTTTTCTATGTCCTCAATTTCTTTAGTGAATTAGAATCCATAGTACGCTTTTACAGTCATGATAGATTTAGTTCCTTTTGTAGTGTATTTTTTTCTTAAATTTTTGTCATAATAAAACATTGTGTATTTCTAATGTACCAGGTATCATGTTCCACGATCTTGGTTCAAGCCATCTGGAAATGTTCTTGTCATCTTTGAGGAGAAAGGTGGTGATCCAACAAAGATTACGTTCGTGAGACGTAAAGTATCTGGAGCTCCTTCTGGGAAATCTTAAGGGAGATTGCCACAATCCTTTTTCTAGCATAGTTGTTGGAAAGGTATGTATTTTTGGCAGATATTTGTTTTTCATTTGAGTTGTATTCTCTCCACGTCTCTATATTTTCATTTTTCATTAACTAATCATTCCATTACCTTTGCTCTGTGTGCATTCTGGACAATTGCCGAAGGATATTATCGATTATGTCAATTATTAAAAAGTTACCAATTGGCCTAGTGGAAAAACATTTTCCTCTAAAAAAAAGCCTAGGAGAAACATGGTAGGTGTGTTAGTGGATAGAATATGTACAATGATTCTTCTTAGTAGGAGGTTCTGTTGGGGATTTTGAACAAAGGTTCGCTACCCTGGTTTAGGTTGGAACATAGCAGTTTTTAATGTTATTGAAACCATAGTGTGACTGCCATTTAGGCCACATCGAATGCATTTTTTTTGCTGCATTAGACAGTGATTCTCTGCAATATTAAGGATCACGATGTGACCGCTATTCTCAAAGAATGATACTATTTTATTTTAAAAGATTTGATACTTGTAGATATTTACATTTATAATGTTTTTGCAGGTGTGCCTAAACAAAAACGACTATGTCATAAAAGTAATTGAAGACAATTTCAAAACCAACTTGTGTACTGGTTTATCAATGAAACTTGCAGTGGAAGCTATCTGCAGTTGACAATATTAGTATCATTTCCGGAAGAGTTTACTGGAATATTGCATTGCACCAGTTGATTTACCAGCTTGGCTGCATCAAAGAAGCCGATTTTTTTTTGGCATAAATATATAGATAGATGTATTATTGGCTAGCTCTGAGGCTTAATTTATAATAGGGATGATATGCTGTAATTTGGATCTTCCTTCGAATGAGTAAGCCATTTTGAATCAATGTATTTTCTTCACACGAGGCTCTGAAACTGCACGTTAATATTAACATTTTGATTCATGAATTTCTCACTAGAGTTATTGTGAATTCCTATTATTTCCTAATAAAATGGTTTGAAAAAAGTTATCGAAAAAGTTCAGTAGTAAAAAATGTTAAAAGTCATTAAGTAAAAGTTTTTCCTCAAACAAAAAGTTAAACTAAAATTTATATCACTGTCCTTGAGGTGTTTATATATAAATTTCAAGAAATTGAGTTTAAATCCCTTGGAGGCAATTGTAATAAAATGGTCATGACATTTTAATGGATAATAATCTCTGGACAAAATTAACTATATGGTCTCTCAAGTTAATTTCAGATAATCTTTCATTTTTTTACGTTATTTTGATCTATTTGGTATATTTCTATATAGATTTTCAAATTTTAAATTTATAGATTAATTTTTCTGTATAAGCTCTCAGTCGTCAGATAAATAATCCTTCTTCGATATTTATATATAGATTTTAGATCTGAAATTTGAAAATGTATATGCAAACGGATCAAAAAATATGGAAAAAAAAAGATAATGTACCAAATCGTTATTTGAAAATTAAAAGAGACTTATGTTAATGTTAATGTTGTAGTGTGAGGTTGAGTCGGCAGAGCAGAATTCACGGGAGCAAATGTTTGTCACGAGGATACGGACATGTTGCTACGAAACAGGATGCTTGTCCATTCTCCATCCAAACACTTATTTTTTATATCTCACACGGTCTCTCCAATGATTTCGAAAAATGTACAAATTATAAAAGCTATAATCTACATAGAAATTGTTTATTTTAGCCGCCACCGTTAGTTTGTAGCAAATCAAATCAAATGGAACTAAAATGTAACACGTGCATAGCATAGGTCATCGAGAACATGGAAGAGAAACAAGTGTTGTGCATGCTACATTACACGTTCCAATGTTTTGTTCAGCAAATTTAGGATCATCACAAACTCTCCTACAACAACGCCTTTCTTCCTCTTCTCTTCTCACCATTTCATTTTCACTTGTAAGTAAAAACTAACATACATCTCTTCCCCTTATTTTCTTCTCTTTTTCATTTCAACTTTTCCTATAACCTTATTATTTTCCTTTTCTTAATCCCAGCAATAATAATCTGAATTTCTCATTTTCATCACCCTTTTGGTCCTTCCACCGGTAAGTATCAATGCATTGTCTTCTTATCATATAATATATGCCAAATTAATTAGCTTTAAATTCTGTTTAAAAAAAATAGCTTTAAATTAGTGTTATAATTTAACTATGAAGTATGGACTGCGACACGGACACCAAACACGACACTGACACAGACACGTCGACACAGCTAATGTAAAAAATATAAGACACCGACACCGCTACATATATGTTAATTTATTTAAGGGTTTTGCTATAAGCCACTCATGAAGGTGTCTTTTAACAACTCACACCTCAAGGTGTGATTTCCACTTTTTAGTTAAAACTTGTCTAAAAGACACCTTCATAAAAATTAGATAGTGTCTTTTAACAAATACTCATAGAATAACTTGCTAAAAGACACCTTCATAAAAGGTGTCTTCTAGCAAAACCTTTTATTTAAAGACGATCTAAAATAAAAATTAAATACATACATAAACATCTAACTTGACCAATTTATTCCATTAGAAAAAAATCTACAACAAGATATCATTGTATTTGACCTTTATTTATTCATCTACTATAAAAAAAAAAAAGGCTAAAATTAATGATATAATCAACTATAATGTCTGTAACCTGATTGATCAATATTCTTGTATCTATGGTGTGCGGAAGCAAGAGAGAAAAAAATGGTTTAGATATTTGCCTGAGTTGTCCGACGCGGCTCGTATGAGTGTTATATAGGTGTCGGACACTGGTCGTAGGAATGTCGAAGTAAAGAAGAAAACAATTATTTAGGAAACCGGTTCAACACGTGTCGTACGAGTCTCATAGGAGTGTCGGACACCGACGCGTGTCGACACCTCTAATCCTAGAGGTGTTCGTGCTTCATATAACCAAATTGATCAGAAACCCATTTATGGACAGAGTTTTTTTTTAAGAAGTTTAGTGGTTAGAAATTCATTTTTTTAAGGTGAATAAATGAAGTGTTTAGGGTTCGAACCCTAACTGTCGTATATATAATGCAATGTCTCTATAAAATTTGACTCTTATGGCTAAAACTAGACTGGTTTCATTTTTTCTATCCTGAATTTTGAATTGGTGATTATCATTGTCTCTCAAATGCATGCATGCGTGCATGCATTATATTTTAAAATTTAGCTATCATAATAAAATGCGTTACACTAACTCAAGAACTAATTATTAATTAATTAACCTTTGATCAGTGAAAAGATGTCTGGTGTATCTGTAGCAACACCTCCTCCTTCACAGCATGCAGAGCAAACAGCACCACAAACTCCAGGCACAAAAGCAAACCAGCGAACCGAAGCACCTTCTGCAGGTGGAATGATGGGTTCATTACGTGTAATAGAGCTTCAACTTGTAGCATTCATATTAGTTTTCTCAGCAAGTGGTCTTGTTCCACTTCTTGATCTAGTTTTTCCAGCTCTTGCCTCTGCATACATCCTAGCACTTGCACGTTATGCATTTCCATCATCTAATACTACTACATCAAATTCACAACAACGAGAGATTTTCAAAGGAAGTAGCATGTTCAGAATGTATGTTATTGTTGGAACAACTATTGGGTTGTTTTTGCCACTGGCTTATGTTCTTGGAGGATTTGCAAGAGGTGATGAACATGCTGTGCGTTCTGCAACACCGCATCTTTTCTTGCTGTCTTTTCAGATATTGACTGAGAATATTATTAGCAGTTTGTCTCTATTTTCACCACCTGTTAGAGCTTTGGTTCCTATGATTTATACTATTAGAAGGATCTTTGTTGATATTGATTGGATCAATGATGTTTGGCTTAACAAGACTTTGCCTGCTAATGCACGCTTTCAGGTCATTTATTTCCATTTCTTTAATTCATTTCGTCAATATTTTTTTTTCTAGTTCTATATTAGTTTAAGTGTTAAGTATGTTTTTAATTGTCAAAATTACTTAAAATTCACTTTCAGATTTTTAGTGTTACTTAAAGTCTTAAGTAAAGTCTGGTCAAAGATTGTTTTAGATAGGGATAAGCTCAAATGATCGATTGGAGTTGGACCTAAGTAAAGAATGGTGAAGTCTAGTCAAAGATTGTTTCGGTCAGGGATCAAACTCGGATGCAATTCTACCTAAATTCAAGCTTATTTAAGGTTAACGCTTGAGTTTGATCCTGACTTTAGTTAGACTTTACTTGGAATATTAGGTGCCTTTTCGGGTTAAGATAAAAAAAACTATAATTTCAAATGTTGGGACCGCGTTATTTTTAAATGAGGACCATCCCTAGTTTAATTAGATAAAAAGATGCTATTATTTATATAATTCAGATGTATGTGTATGGAAAAGGATGAATGATTTGCAAGTGTTGTTGCATACTGCAGGACACAGCATGGTATTGGTTTGGGGAAGGTCTAGCGGTGGCGAATCTGGCTTATTTCTCAATCAATCTATGTGTATTCTTGATACCAAGGTTCCTTCCAAGAGCTTTTGAGAGGTATTTCCAAGAAAGAGGAGAGATTTATGCCAAGAGTGCAGAAGATAAGCGATCTGTGTCTCTCAACAAACCCCAATTATCAGAGAAGAAGATGGATTAAGATTAATTAAGAGATAGCTTTATCATATAGCTTGTCTTTCAAGTAATTTTATATAGTTTAGAATTTCTCTTGGAAAATGGATAGTTAATCAATGTATATGATATCTCAGCCTTGACTTAATATGCTCTCTCCATTACATGATATGTGGAAATTATACATAGCCTGGTTTTTGGACAAATTTGTGGTGACAACTCTATGTTGCATAGCATATAATACCCAACGATTTGAAGCCATGCCATTTTTTATATTTAATTATTGGTTTAATTGCATCTCTGTTCCCCTACTTTATTTTGAATTTTAAACAAAGATATTCATTAAGGAAAACAGAGATCATTATAGATAGATTCCACATAAAGTGTTGTAATATTCTCCATCCACCTTTTAAAACTAACATAAATAACCAAACAAACTTCAAGTCTCTAACAACAAGTAAGACATTTAAGAGGTCGTAACTTAAAAGGAGGTAATCAAATTAATATCCAAAGTCTAACACCTATACTGATATTTTTCACATGTGGTCAATGACAAAGGAGATTTACAGTCTTCAATTACAGTCTTTGATTCCATCTAGTTGTAGCCTTGTAGGTTTTTTTTTTTTGACGTATGCATGGTCAAATCAGTTATGAGTGATCTCGAATTTGGCTAAGCTCGCCACATGTTTGGGATCCTTGAGTTTGGTAGAGGGGGCAGAGGTTGGCGAGGGGCTTTTCAACAATCACCGTGTCTGCAAACATGAAATACTTTAAACTTAAAGTTCAAAATGCATTACAATGTTCATCTTCCAAATAACACATGCAACACATCTTCTCGTGCACACGTCAGCAATCTGTAGTGGCCAAAAGAATTTGTGCACAACCACGACAAACTGATTAATTGAATTTGTGTGTGACTATTGTGTTCACTTCTATGAGCCGTTCTTATGCGTGACATTTTAACGATAATGATGAAGTCTATATGAAGAGTGCTATAGAGGCAGATAACAGGTAACAGGAAGGACGAAAATCATAGAGGCAGCACAGCTAGGGAGAATTTAGTCACAAGCTCTTCAGCTAGCAACACATGGTGGCTGAATGAATATACCTAGACACAAGGACGCTAATTAGTTTATTTATGTGAAAGCTGAATCACACGAGTACCACTAAACAGTGTTTATCCAATATCCTGAAATACTCGGTACAGATGCATTAGCCAGAACTAACTAACTAACTAATTTGTTCCTGTCAAAATAACTAACTAATTTGATTTTGCAAAGAACTTATATAAAGTAACATTATTGCATTTATCAATGTACTTTATAAAAGCCAACACAGATGACCATTCCAGATGATAAAAATTATCGTTGCCAAATTAAGTCCGTAGGCTACATTGGATTCACAAGTTTCAAGCATACATCTCTCAAATTCTCAAATCCTAAGTCACTAAACAAGCCGCTGAAATTGTATTTGTGCACAGCCATTCTTCAAGACTTCTTTTCTCCTTATCCTAACTTTTGCAGTTGAACTTCATATCAACTCAACTAAAGAACCAAATATTTTCCACTACCAGTTACAAAATTTTGATAGTCCAATCTTCTGCAACACGGACATTGGGTTTACGTATGGTTATGAAAGCTGGTGAATGTGCCCTTTGAACCCAAAGCGGTCCAAGTTCTATATCAACCTTTTGATTTGAGGGCTCAATCAGTGCATTCTTTGAGCCATGAGCATGACCCAGCAGGATAATCCTCTCAATAACAACATCTGATGTATGACGAACATTTCCACCAGAAGTAGGTGCCAGGTCTACAGAAGTAAGTTTCCCATTTGCAAAAATAAAACGTCTATGGATAAAGGCACCTTCTAGAAAACCAAAACTGCTGCCATCATCAATGTACAATTCACCTTCAGCTGTTTGGGAACTATTCAGAGCTACAACCTGCAAAACACAGAACCATAATAATCTTATCACCAAGCAAACTAGTAGACTACTCTCCATAACTGTCACTAGTTACAAAAGGTAATAAGGTATATCCACACAGCATTTCCCAAGTCAATCATACAGAATACAGGCAGCCATTTTTTGGATGGAATGCAACAAATGACAAGGTTACTCATAATCAAATTTCTATTTAAAGTCATTCAGTTTACATCCTTCAAGTAGCCTAAAATTGTCAAAAAGCATATTATGTGCCCATTCAAAATCTACATAGTAGATATGTGGGATCTCAAATATTAAAACTGCAAAATATATTCTCGTCCTGGACTGCTGAGGGCCTGATGCCAATGGCATCAGGATTCAACAAGCATAAACATCCATATTGTCAACAAAGGCCATGAACAGAAACACAACAGTCAAAAACCTAGTAATATGGAAACAAACAGAAAATGCAAGAACAAGTATTTTTCAGGGGAAACATATGGTATTCAAACAAATTCACAAAAAATACATGAAATCAGCCTTAAAACCTACCAGAGTGAAGGGATCATTTGTCATCTGACTGGAACTTCGCCGAAACCGGTCCTTCCTCGTTAGAATGGTTCCAGCTCTCTGGAAAGCAGGAATGCTCTCCTCAGTAACATCTAACTTGTGTGTCACCCCTCCCTTGTACACAGTTCCAGTTCTTAGGTCATACCACGATTGTTTTCCAGGCAGATATACTGATGCATGCTTGGCTCGCTGACAGAATTGACGAATTATAAAAACTTTAATTAAGGATCACAAAAAAGAAGGGAATTATTAGCTGAAAGAAAACATATATGTATTTGCAAAGTGACTAAAGCACCTCAGTATAGATCCCTTGCACTAAAATACTGCTCCCGACCATGAAAGCTTCATCATTGCTAAAAGTAGCTTCATCAGATGGGAATTCCATCCATAATGGGCGGGCCACAGGAACGCCAGTAGTGTTAGCCTCCCTGAATAATGTGTAGTAATATGGGAGAAGTGCATAACGAACATGTATAGCATCCCTAATTAATTCTGTTTTTCGTTCTCTGCAGTATCAGAAGTAGAACGACAATTAATTCACAATATTGACAAACAGATTCCCACACAATTCAGGATCCATTTAACGGTCAAGGGAAATACAGTAGGTAGGTTTGGTGCATCTGTATCGAATTCAATACTTAGCATTCAATCAATGTTGCTATTCACTTAACCCCCCTGAACATGTGGGGAAAAGTCTAAGAGTGTAAACTCGTGAAGTTGTGGTTTTTGGTGATTGTGTCCTTGTGATACTAGTTTGCACTTGTACATTTATTATGACTTCATTTTATACAATATGACTTCTATTAATTTATATCTAAGATTTATACAGTGGTTCATCCCTTGGTAAAGTCCTTCTATAAGATCACTTTTGAGTAATTTTTAAAGGGAAAACAGCTCTTAATGGCAAGGAAAATAATGGTTAAAAAATCACTGTTTTTTATCTTCGTTGAATAAGTATAAAATGAAGGGAGTGCCAAAAAGAAGAGAAAAAACTAATGATATATATTGACTTTGAGCCAAAAAAAAAAGAACTTAAGTATTTCAATCCTACCCAAACAGCCATGGTTCTCGTCTTTTTGTGTCGTGATGGGCATGGGCCCTAAAGAAAGGATAGTAAGCTCCTAGCTGGTACCAGCGGACCAATAACTCAGGATCCGGATTCCCAAAAAACCCACCAACATCAGCACCTGCATAAAGTTCATGAAACGTGATCATCTGAACAAAAAAAGAGAGAAAAAAATTTCAACTCGTGCAAAAAAGTACACTGACTCTGAATATGTGAAGAAAAGAATAAAAAAAAATGATCCATGCATCATAAGAAGGATGTGACTGACCAGAGAATGACATCCCGGTAAGACCAAGGGTCAAAACCATAGGAACGGAAACTCTAAGGTGATCCCAATCGGCAGAGTTATCGCCAGTCCAAATTGCACCATACCTTTGACTTCCGGCAAACAATGCTCTTGACAAAACAAATGGCCTGTCTTTCCCTTCACCACGCTTCAATAGCCCTTCAGATGTTGCCATGTGGAAGTAATACCCATAGGCATTATGCAACTCCCGATGTTCCACACCACCATAATGTAAAGCATCTCTAGGCATTGTCACCTGGATACAATGTAAGCAATCATATCTTCAGTTTCATAATGTCACCAATGCACAGTAGATGCATGCATTAAAAGTAACCCACAGATCCAGGCTCTTCTTCTCAACTGACCAAATTTAAATTATATGAAATAGACATTGTGAGAAGTGAAGAGTCAGAATTGCGGACACAGGATACCAACCACAAGTTGCTTCACTATAAAATTTCGGGTCATTGGTGGTGAATTCAGCATAATGGAATATCCAACAATTGTAGCAATGTATCGTCTTTTTTCTAACTGATCTATTAATCAATAAACCAAATTTCAGAATCTCCACCATATAATCTTAGCATGTGTTTGGAAGGTAACTTTTTCACAGTGTGAAGGTGAGTTTGGCCAACTTAACAATTTCTTGCTTCTATAAGTTCACAGTGGAAACGCACTGGGACGCGAGATTGGTCAAGCAAACATGCATCCAAACAAATCTTCAGTCAGTTAGGGACATTTAGTTATTCCTTCTCCTCTTTTGAGTGTGATTAGATACAGCAGACGAGCTACTATTTTGGCGTTACAACCGCTAAAGCACATTAATGATGATGGGGCAACTGGTAAGTATGATGATGTTGGCCACTACTGATTTTCAAACAAATATTCTATCTTTTGCTGGACTATATGTTGTAGAAGTAACAGTTGTTAGTAAGTATGATGATGTTGGCCACTACTTATTTTCAAACAAGTATTCTATCTTTTGCTGGACTATATGTTGTAGAAGTAACAGTAGTTCGATAGCTGATCTTAAATTATGAGTCACTAACGATTAAAAGTCAATATGTGCATAACTTGTTAACAAATCTCCCCATCATATACAAGAAATGTAAGTCTTCATAATTTTGGTGGATTGCAAGATTTCCATGTCATACTCATATATTCATGATTATCATGAGTTCCTTACATACTATCACATTATTTATTTTCTTTTTCCCAAATCAAAATGCATGAATATATGAATGTACCTTGAATTGAAACAACAACGACGACAACAAAAAGAAGAATCTTTGAAATAATAGACATACCTCAGGACCATTAAAGACAGAAGGTTCATTCATATCATTCCATATGTAAAGTGAAGGAGTTGAACCCACATAACTTTGATAAGAAAATTTATCAGCCCACCATGACCTAATTTCGGGGTTCAAAGTATCCGGGTAAGACGAAGAACCAGGCCAGCACCAACCATCAAAATCATTCCCACTGGAATCCTTAGTGTAATACCCTTTCTCTGACGCCTCCTTATGCAAATGAAAATTCTCATCTCTCTTAATATGAGGATCCACGATGGTAACCATGCGCCTTCCCTTACCATCCAATTTCTTCTGCATCTCCTCAGGATTAGGGAAAAGAACTCTATCCCAAGTAAAATACCTCTTCCCGTCAGTATGTTCAATATCAAGCCACAAAACATCATAAGGAATATCATATTCATCGAACTTTGCATCAACATTCTTAACATCCTCCTCATCACGATAATTCCACCGACACTGATGATAAGCCACCGCAAACATCTGAGGCAATGCCGAACCTCCCGTCACAGCAGCATACTGTCTCAAAACATCTTTCGGCCGCGGCCCAACAAAGAAAAACGCATCAACAACACCAGCTTCACTCATCCACATCGTATCAATCCTTTTCTGCGAAGTAGGAAGCGAAATCCCCGACTCAGCATCCCAACCAGAGGCAAGAACGTCAATTTGCATTTCAGCAGCGTTCAGCCAGAAAAAACCATTAGTCCCCCTCGCCTTGCCGTGAGAAAGCATGAACGGAATCGAACCGTAAAGTCCAAACGGAGAATCGTGAATATATTCAAAAACATCCAAATTGAATAACCTATAAGGTTCAGATTCTTCAACATTAGGTCCTTTGGTAGGTTTCAAAGCAAGACTGGTAGCACGTTCGGGAATACCATAAACAAAATCAGCATCATAGAACGAAACATCGAAGCTAATCGATTGAGGACCGTATGGTCTTTTATCAGTATGTGTTCGGAAACTTTCTTCCCAATTTTCATCTTCGTTTTTATCTCTCAACTGTTCAAAATCGAATAAACCGTGTGAATTAATGGAAATTACCCGGTCACCGGAGTTATCGTCGCGGATGAAAAGCTCAAACGGATCGTGACGGATGACAGCGGAGTAACCGTCGGAGAGGTAAACAGAAGAAGAAGGACCATTTAGATCTTCTGAATTGATGCGTGGAAGCCAGAGTTTGGTGTTGGCAAATTGGGAAACGACGACGTCGGGGACGTGGAAGCGTTTCTTGGAGGAAGAGTGTTCGTTTTCGTCGACGACGAGACGGAGGATTCCGTCTTGGTGAACGGAGAGAGTGAGGAGTAAGGGTTTTGATGAATCGGGTTGGGATTTGGGGATTAGGTTAGCGGTGAGATCGCCGTCGGAGATGGTGACGTGGGTGGCGATGAGGTCAGAGGAACCGGGGGAGCGAGATCGAGCGCGTTTGCAGAATGGGGTTTGGTTACAGTTGCGGAATTCATCTTTCTTCCAGGAGAAGACGGTGGTGCAGAGAAGAAGAAGGAGTGTGAAACGCAGCGTTTGGTTAGCCATTTTTTCAGAATGTCATAGCAAATGAATCTGGAAATGAAGGTGTCAAGATTCGGACAGTTGAAGAACCTGGGTAGTGTAGTGTTATGGCTGTGGCAGTGCACTAATTTCTAGTATCAATTTATTTTTTCCTATGTTAATAAATATTTTTAAATGATTTTTGAAATGGTAAAATTCCCGTCCTCCAATCATTTTAATTGTAGCATTTGAAGAAATTTTAAGTTTATACACAACACTGATTGTGTTTTTTCAAGGTTATTATTTATTGAAAAGAGATAAATATATGAAATAAGATAATAATTAAATATTGGTCCCTCAGGCTAGTCGGTCCTTGAATCGGATATCGAGTTTTCAAAAAAGATAAAATAATAATAATTAAATAATTCAAAGTTTTGTTTTGTTTTGCCTTTAGGTGAGGCTCTGCAAATGGATAGTGGAATTGAATCCTTCGGATTAGTCGATCTTTTGGTCAGATATCGAAATTGAAAAGAAAAAAAAAACACTAGCTACCTATTTTGTAGTTTTTTAAATCACTATTAATATTTTTTTAATTTACCATGAATATTGTAACAAAATACATGTAAACCATGTAGAAACTATAAAAAAAATTATTTACCATCTTGAATATTATTTAATCAAATATGTAAGTTAAAAAAAATTATATTTCTTTCAAAAACAAATTATATATTAAAAAAAATAGAAATGATTTTGAGAGCCATAAAAGGAAAATTGGTGTTATTTTATTTTGTTTTTTTTTTACTATTGGTGTTATTTTAGTTGATTGTTAGTTTCTCAATAAAAAAAATCTATTAGGTGATTTTAAGTGTTTTTTTTCAACAAAAAAAAAATGGACCGTTGTCCGGTTTTTTCTACGTTGGGACCATAGAAACTTCTTTACGCTTTGACCCCAAAAAACAGAAACAATATGGACAAACAAATTGAAGTCAATGAAGAGCGCTAATTTAATACTTCTTAAATAACATGATGATACAGTAAACACGATGGATTTATCAGTAGAATTGTGAAAACTTGCTCCTAGAGGGAGTATATCCCACCCACCAAAATGCATGCATACACCCACATTTACATAAACATAATAATGTGGTATGACCGCTCTTTCCTTTCAACATTCACTAAAACAAGGGGCCATAATAAAACTGTTCCAGTCCTCAATCCATACTAAAATATACATACTGCATAAAAATACAAAATTGATTATGTACACAAAGAAGCTGCTCTACCCACAAAATTCTGCATATCCAGATGAAGAACTAAAAGTGAAACAGTAAGGCAGTCTACTGCAATGAGTATATATGATTATCTTTTATCCAACAGTGAGTCAAGGAGTGCAGCTTCTTCCTCCTGCGGTAAGGGAACATATACAGAAATGAGTGGAGTCAAACTTTATAACCAAATAAAAATGTTATTTTGGAAGATTAAATCACTTACCACCAAGGCATTAAACTCAGTCTCTTCGTCTATGGCGCTAATGACAGCAGGATCCTCAAGCAGTTCCTGATCACAAAATGAAATTAGTGACCTCTAGGATTATCAAATTAGAATTTGTATCCCCTACACTGATCATAAATTCATGGAATCTGAGAAAAGAAAAAGCGGCCAGACTCTGTAACGAGTGGGGAGTGCCTACTTACATCATCGGCGATTTGTAGCATTCCATTCTGATCCTGCATGGATAAATTTATGTTAAGCTTTAGAACACTCTCATGTCCAATAAATAAACTGGGGATTGTGAAACATCTAATACTTAATTAGCATAGGTATTCTGAACATGTTTTCACTCCGCTATAAAATGCATTTGATTTTCTCATGCCAATTAGAAAAAATGCAGGAGGAATGCTTCGATTTCCGGTCACTACAAAATGCATTTGGTAGAGAGAAAATGTCGCAGGTAAATGGAGTGATGCCATTGTTTAACAGAGGTAATAGCTGCTCTAACAAACTTGAACATGGAGGCTTACCTTTGCAGCAACAAAAAGCAGTGGATCAGATGGTGTATACATCATGTAGTGTGCTGCTTCCTGCAACAAAATTGCAATAAATCACCATCCGCTTTATTTCAATGCACATAGTGTTAGTATTAGTAACACGTTAGATGTTCTTTTAGCAAAAGGATTAAATTAGATGGGGAAAAATGCACAAGAAATCTGTCTTGACAAAAAACACGACTCTTCGTGACTGTAGATAGTTGGATACACAATAAAATAAAAGCTCAGAGCAACTTTTTCAGTTCAAAATTAAATTCTGTTGGTATAAACAATATTGATTCATAGAAGAAAGGAAAGTAAACATGATTGGGAACACACAACCATCCATCAACGCAGTAAGCTAATTTTTATTCTCGTACAATTGTCAAGTATACCAATTCAAATTTGAGGATCCAGTATAAATATCTAACAATAAATCAAATTTTTATTCTACAGATTACCTAATTGAACTGTGAGGATGCAAAAACATGTTTATCAGTTTATGCAATTGAAGTTGAGATTACCTGATTGAAGTGTGTGATTTCTATACCCTCGGTTGCCAAGCCATCATCTTTACCATCTAAAAAATGGAAAACATGAGCCATTAAATTTTGGGTGTCCAGTTCAAATGGTTATGAAGCATATTATCACTTTATTATAATTCCCTAATTATAACGAGTATGATAAGTATGTTTTTAGTCCCTGGAAATATACAATTTTTTGCTTTTATCCTATAAAAATGTTTTTTTGTAGGGCTATATCTTCATCAGAGAGGTCAGAGGTGGCTCTGAAATCAAAGTGGGGTGAGCAAATAGAACGGACAAGCTCTGACTAGGATGTATCGAAACAAATTTCAAGCTTTTAGTGATCAAGCGATCAGATATAATGTCAAAAGCATGATGTAATTAGCACCCATAAACTATAGAATCTCAACAACATTAACAGACATGTAGTGAACTATAAAATCTTCCCCAATAACCTGAATATAACATCTTTTTTGTTTATCCCCTGGTGTTAGAAGTTAGAACAATAGAACATTATTAGTTTAATGAAAAGAAAGAGCAAAGAACTCCTTGCCTGCATGGAAGTCAAATATGTCTTCTTCTGAGTAATAAAAACCACCACGAGCGGTAAAACAGTATCTAATACGGAGAGAGAGAGAAATATTTAGTGATCAAGCACAATAGTTAATTAATTCTACAACTCTCTGAATCATGAGAAAAGACTGAGATATGGCATACCCGCTATAAATCAGATGCATACGTAATTTGGCAAGTGCAAAAGAAGCGGCAGGCAGAAGAGACTCAAGCTCCTCGTAACTGACCTAAAAACATGGAAAGAAAACATGAATCTGAATGAAGATTTGACAACAACGACTACAAAAACAAAAGGATTTTCCCATTAGCTAGGTTTGGCTACATAGATGTGTCTAATCAAAAGATGTCATTCTCTTTTGTCAAAATATAAGATTTTAACTTAATCAAATCATTTGACCATTTCATGAAGATTTGCCGAAGTTATAATTTAGGTTGTCAATTGCCTTACAAAACCATCTTTATTTATATAGACTTTAGAACTTTATATGCAATGGTTGGCTGTGAAGCATGGCATAGACATAGTAGGGAAAAGTTTTCTTATTTTTCACATAACAAGCAATGAGTTTCATTCATCACTAAAGTCAAAATTGTTTTGGAGCTTTAACAAGAGTGACTTGTACAGCTGTACTATAAAAGGAGTGTACAAAATGGTATGAAACCACTTCTTTCACCCCTAAAACCTTGAATATATAAACCGTAATCATACAAGAAATTGTCTGTCCTATTTTTAAAACTTAAAAGGTCCTATTTAAATTGTCAGCAATAAAAATGCAAGCAAACTGATACTTCAACTACGAAATGGAAACTTACTTCTGACCATCCATCACCTGTGCTCTGTAATATTTGTATAGGCCTGCAGTAAAAATTCCACAATCTAAAGTCAATAAATACTAAAAAAAAAAAAAAAAATCAAAACCCTGGATTTTTAGCATAGTGTTGGGTCACGAGAGGAGCCAAATCATCACATAGATTTCACATTAGGCTAAAAACAACTATACATATGATTTAGACACCACGTCCTTCACCCCTAAAACCTTAGATATATAAACTGTAATCATACAAGACCATGAATTAAACCTTAAAAACATTTAACTTACATGTCAAGTGGGCATAGCAACATACAATCATCTCCTCGAGAACTCGTGAATGCTCTCCTTATCACACATTCCAAAGGAAGGTTGTTCGCAGGATCGACCTAACAATAATATTCATAAAAATTAACAACGATTCTAAATAAAACTCTTGCACTCTAATTACCTACAATAATATTCATATCAAATCTCAGTAACCAAAGATTGTGCCTTAACATAACAGAAATCGTCAATAACTAACTAGCCATAGCCACATGCATAATTTCATTCTTAATTACTACTTCAAACACACACACAAACATAATTGAATCTAGCAGAACAGAAAAAATACATAATAACAAGAAATTCAAAACTAACAAGTGTGGCAAGTCGGTCCATGGAAGAAGTAAGAAGCTTGCCAGTGTCATCTACAATGAAACCAGCCGGTGGTTTAGGGAGTGGCGTAGGAATTTGAGGCAGAGAAGAATTGGAAATGGAATTTGAATCACCAATTTCACCATTACTCTTGTTGTGATTCTTCTTCTTCTTATCGTTGTTGTTGTTGTTGTTGTTGTTTGGGTTTTTGTTTCTGGTGGATGAAGAAGGAGAATGCTTCTTTGGTTGGACATTGGAGGCGCTAGAGATAATGGGTTGAAAGCGATGGTTTCGAATTCGAAGTGAGAACGACGAGAAGCGTGGTTGACTGAGTTTCGAATGAGGAAAGGAAAATTGAAGTATCGTGGAGGAGGAAGGATAAACATTCAAGGTTTGTAACTGTGCCGCCATTTTTGTTGTAAATTCTACACTCAGTTTCACTGTCTCTTATAGACCATCTCTCAGATTTTCTCATCATAACCGCTTTTTACACCCCCTTATTGGAGGATTTTAAGAGATTTTTTGGAGAATTGCATTTTTATAAAATAAAATAAAAAAACTTTTTATAAGTTGGTTTTTCGCGTGCCCTGATTTCTTTATCTCAAAATACAATTTGCTCGAATTATGGAATCCGAACACAAATTAGATTATTGACTATGGTGATTCTTAAGATGGCTATGGATATTGATAACTGCAAACAAACACACGTAATTGGATCGCCTCAGCTTACTGACACTATTTTCATTGGATGGAAGAGACCCCAAGAGAATTGGGTTAAACTCAACTGTGACGGGCGCATAAAAGCTCAGTTAATCTCTCTGGATGTGGTGGCCTTCTCTGTGATAGCCGTGGGAATTGTTTAAATAGCTATGCTCGTAAGATAAGTGCACGCGACGCGTTACATGCAGAGATGTGGGGCATGTATATTGGTATGGAAATGGCTCGGAGACAGGGGATCACACACTTGCAAGTGGAAAGCGACTCATCACTTTCAGTGGACATGATAACAGGGAAATGTAACATCAATAAAAATGTTCCTACCTTGATTTGGCGCATTCGTGACCTAAAAAACATGAGTTGGCATGTCCATATCAGCCATACTTGGCATGAACAAAACAGATCGGTAGATTGGCTAGTTAATTTTAGTCTATCTTTGGAAACCTTTGATTTACATGTGATTGAGACTCCTCCCAGAGAGCTTCAACGTCTTCTTTTTTATGACATTTATGGCGCTTGCATACCTCAGAATGTTAGCAAGAAACGTCCCCTCTTTTAACGTCTCCTTCAACGTCCCCTCTTTTAAAATAAGAAAAAAAGCAAGAAACGCGTCATGTTATATTGAGTTTCGGATTTTAAAATCCAAACTACTTGTGTTCGGATTATATAATCTGAATATGTGAAAAACTCAATTTTCCATCCAAAAATGGAGGGAAAACTCAATTTGGATTCTATAATTCAAAATTTTCCATGACATTTGCAGAAGAAAAAAAAGCAGGGGGTGTGAGAAGGTCGTAAAGTGGAAGAAGTAAGAGCCTTTCAATTTAGACATTATTGGATTTATAAGACACTCCTTTTGTTTATATATATAAGCATTCATTTGACTAAAAAATTACCCCTAAATAAGTTTGTCATGCGTTTTTCTGCTTTATGTTGTGTTGTCATGTCTTGTGTTGTTTTGTACATAAGATTTAGCAAATCAAACACACTATAAGTCTTAAAACAAAACTTTAAGTAGAGAGAGTGACTCCAAATAAAAAGAGTAGTTTCGACGATGTTTGTTAAAAGCTACAAATTAAGCCCGGATACGTAATACAAGTACGATACCATACATGTACGCGAATATGCAAAAATTTAAAAGTTTAGGATACGATACGGTTAAGATACGTTAACAAAATATTTATACTAAAATTTATATGCATCTAAAATACTAAAAAAAACATTAATTACTCTTCAATATTATATAATCATAAAAGTCACAATTTATAAAATATAGTACAAGTGATCAAAATAAAAAATGTTAAGTTTTCGTATAAATCATATTATATTTTTATTCATACGTTAGAATATCAATAAATGCATCAATAAAAAAACTCAAAAAAAAGTTTGTTTGATGTTGATTGATTGAATATCCTCTCTCTCGTTGCTTTCATCTACCAAAAAAAATAATTTTTAATTGGATAATCGAAAAACAATTATAGTGATTCAAATTTTAAATTAAATCATATACTTCTCAATTGAACAGTCTCAATTTTTTTTGTCTGTATACATTTTTGTTAAGTATCTTATAAGTTAGGTACGTCTCTATTTTGAAATATGCGAACTTTCATAGGTTAAAAGACTAAAAAAAATATTTTATTTATTTTGAAAGAAAAGGTTAAAGAATTTATTGATAAACAAATGGTAATATTATTCTATCACCACGGAAAATCTCAATTGATGTTTGGAAAAGAGATTTTGAGTTGATAGATAATATAGAGTTTGTCAAACAAAGAAAGTTAATAGAGTTAGTGATGATATATGTTTAGTAAAATTATTGAGAAATAAAGTTGGAGGACTAAAAATTTGGTTTTTTTTATTATTTGTAAATTTAAAAATTGTTAAAAAAATTAAAAATAATAATTCTATCGTTTTTTAAGAAATTAAATTAGCCCGCATAAATTAACACGGGAGAGAATCGAATTGAGACTTCGAAAAAGAGCAAACTCTCAATTCTCTCAAGCTAATACCACTAGTTCAACTCAAATACGTTTAAAATAATAATTTTATTATTTTTAATTCATTTAACATATTTAATATTCAGTTTGCATGAACATGCATTGTTATATACAAGGGTTGAGGTTCGAACCTCAAACACTCCACTATTCATCTTGAAAATGTGAATTCTAACGACTAAATTACCTTAAAAAAAATAAAATCTAAAGGTGAGAACTACTCCACTAATAAGAAATGATTTTTTTTGGTCGATAATGCTCTAATTATTGCTTACGTATTTTACCTGACCTCATGAGCTGTGCAAAAGTTGTTATTTTCTTTTTCATTGACTAATTGTTCACTCATCAACCTTGCCCTAATGATAGACTTTCACTTCTTTACTCAACTTTATAATACTACTATTTTCCTTTTCCCACTGTTACATTAATTCACGTCATTTTCGTATATTTCTCAAAAACATTTTTTTTAAACAAATCCTCAAAACCACTTATTTCTTGGGCACAGTCCTCAAACCACACTATTACTCTAAAATATGAAACGAGTCAACGCCATAAATTAATTAGTTAGGTCATAAAAAAATGAATACAAATAATTTTTTAGACAACAAGTAAGATATTTAGTTACAAGATAAGAACGTTTGATTTTAGGATTCTAACCAAATTTGAAAAATATATTCCAGTCAAACCAAAAATTGAAAATCTATTAGTAATATACAAGTATCAATTATTTTCCATTCTATCTTGAAAAGTAGACCATTTTCAGATCTGTAGACCCCATCCATTGTTCATTTATTTATTTATTTTGTATGTGTTCTGCCCCATTGCTGACATAACTATTCTATTAAAATATTATTTAATTTAATAAAATAGCATATAAAATTTTAATATAAATATACGAATGAATGAAGTGTGAATTGCAGCGCAGCGGCAGTGGTTTCATTTACAATTACAGACACCCAATTGGACCGCCGACTCCACAAGGCGGCTGCCTAGTGGTGAGGTAGTCGGCGAGCTTCCGAAATCAAAAGTACAAGAATTCTCCGGTTAAGTTTCAAATTCAGTTATTATTTTTTTATTACTATTATTATTTTTTGAGGTAATTATTATTATTATTATTATCTTTTAATTTTTGACCACTGGCTCTATTTTTAGTGAATTTGATGCATTTTCTTCACAACTTGATCATTCATTGTAATACTGATAACGATATTGATTCATTCCTTTATGATGTTGATATAAATTTCATTTTCAGTGGTATTGTTCTGTTCTGTGCACTATTTTTATTCTTAAACCAATCTGCAATTTGCAATTTCAGAATCTCTCACTCTTGGATTCAAACTTTATAGAGAGATCAGGGAAGAAAACTCTCCAATTTCTACCTAATTGCTGCTGCCAGGTACCACACACTCTGTTTTTGTTTTAATTTGGGGAATTATGATTTTTAATTTGTTGTTTGGATTGGATTATGTGGTTTTGATTTTTGAATGCAAATACTTGAGTGAGACTGTATTTTAATCGTATCAATAATTGACTTTGTTGTGTGATAATGATTTGATGATTATAATGATTTGATGTTTCTTTATGACCTGAGTAATTGGTGCCGTGTTTTGAAACATTCTGTTTTGCTAGTATTCAATAATTTGAAATGCTTTTAGTAGATTTGTTAGATTGTGTCTCCAACGTTGCATACCGGACACTCTGAATTGTAATATATATATTTTTTAATGGATTTGCTAAGACACACAAATTTAAGAATTTTAGCAACTTTTCATTCCAAGCAACTCTTCAAAAAGCTTAAAATGGGTCCTACAAGTTATCCGCATATTGTTATTAAGGACCGATTCTTAGCATGTGTTTGGATTGGCCTTCATGTCACAATAGTTATCTCACGTCACAATGTACGTTAACGTTAAATTCAAGAAGGTATAAATTGCGGCTTTGGATTGCCGCATGTCTAAAGGAGAAGATAACACGCACACAAACACATTTAATACAGGAATATAACAAGAACCCTTGCATGTGTCGTCCGAGTAACAACCAGACATTGAAGACGCTATGTTTCTATTCTTTGCCTATCATTCCGTGTATGTATTTACTATTTAGTTGGTCAGCTGGGTTTTGAAACAGAGGTTTTATTTTTTGTGAGATGATATTGATCTTTTATACAAGGGATTTGGCTTGAGTGAAATAAGGAATGTAAGAGTTCATATTTCAAAACACATGATTTTTATAGATTTAGATTTGATATGAGAACTTGATTAGTAAAATAAAGCTATTAAATGCCAAATATTTTTTTTGCGGGATGATCTTTTATTTAAGGGATCTGGCTCGAGTGAAATAAGGAATTTAAGAGTTGATATTTCAAAACACATGATTTGTCATAGATTTTGATTTGATAGGAGAACTTTAGTAAATAAAGCTATTAAATGACAAAATTACAAAGGGAACACGGAGGGATACATACAACAGGATTTCTTGCAGAAAGTGTGTCCAGGGGTCAACATTTATCCGGCAAAAAAACGGGGGTAAACCATTTATCCTCAGTGAGAGTGAAGTTAAATCCCAATGTGAGTAGACCCAGATTTTGATAATCATCTAGTGTAAATGGCGTTGTATGCAATAAAATGTAACTAAAAATCCCATTTCAGAAGCAAATAACCATGTACACTCATTCTGCCAAAATTTTGGCCACTTGGGATTTTTAATCTGAACTTTCTCATAACGTTTCCATTTCTTAAAATTTAATCAAATTTGTACTTTCCCATAAGGTTTCCATTTCTTAAAATTCAATCGAACTCTTATAAGTTCCCTCTCATTTTACCCTATAACCGATCTATTCCAATACTACACAGCTTACGTGATGCATATAATTGAACCAACCTCTTTCTTTTGTGCATGCTTCATCCTTTATGATCTGTGAATGCAACTCAGTAGTTAGAATAAACAAAATAATTTTTTTAATAATGATTCCTCACTTACATTTGTCCTGCCATAGTATATCCATAAAAGATGGTTGAACACTCTTCCGGAACCAACCTTAGCTACCGTGGAGATATTGTTGGCATGGAGGATGGCACATCTTTACAAAATGACTCCAAATACTATGACGATGATGGCCGTGTTAAACGGACAGGTATAAATGAATGTATATTATATGCTTTGTACATTTCATGTGTCCTTGATTCGGTGATATGATATTTGTTGTCTTAATCTGAGTCAGGAACCGTTTGGACCACATGCTCCCACATAATAACAGCTGTGATAGGATCTGGGGTGCTCTCCTTAGCCTGGTCTATAGCTCAGATGGGTTGGATTGCTGGTCCTGGAGCCATGATATTTTTCAGCATCATCACTCTGTATACTTCATCATTTCTCGCTGATTGTTATCGTTGTGGTGACACCGAATTTGGAAAGAGAAACTATACTTTCATGGATGCAGTTAGTAACATTCTTGGTAATACATATATATTAATACATGAATAGTACCATGTGATAAATTGTTTTGTAAATCGAGTACGGCGTGATCTTCTTTTAAAAAAGAAAACATAAAATTCCTATCCCAAGTTTCTATGTCTGTAGTTGATTTTTTTTTTGTAAATGTCATGTAAATTAACATGTTTGTGTATATATTGACGATCACTTTTTTTAGATGAAATGCACACCATAACATGCACTATAACGTGTTTTGCAGGCGGGCCCAGTGTTAAGATTTGTGGGATAGTTCAGTATTTGAATCTTTTCGGAAGTGCAATAGGATACAATATTGCAGCTGCCATGAGCATGATGTGAGTTAAGGCGTACTATGTCTTTGAAGTCATGAAGTTTAGAAATTGTTTTGATTTGTAAACAGTACACACACAGTAATAAAACCGAAATAAGATGATTTTTTTTTGCTATTGGCCTAGTGGCCAACGCATGCTCAATTAAAACACAAACACACACACGAGGAGGGGGAATGTGGTGGCCTGGGTTCAAACCGTGGATTCCACATAAAATGACCTCACAGCCAAACCACTAAGGTTGTAACTTGTAACAACGAGGACAAATAGATTTACAGTTATATTTTCTTTAATTTTGTGTTTTGTGGGATTCAAATGGACTTCAATTTTATTCATATTGATTTAGCTGTTTCAACAATTTTTAGTAAAGCTAGCAAAATAAACTTATCAACGTAAAAAGAATTTGAGCTTATCTTTAATGTCTTTCCAATGTGAGCATCCATTTACAGTGCAATTTAAAATCACACTTCAATATATTCCAATTAATCAAGCTAGATAATATTAATTCTGTTGCTGGCAGTTGCATTTTATTATGGTGTGTATTAAATTGTACCACATAACTGACAAACGTGGCATGATTGTTATAATTCACTGTCACTTTACAACATTTCTTTGTACTGATATATGGTTATATAGTTTGGTTGATGACAGTTGAACTTGTATGGGTTTGTTGTTTGAATCAGCTGATTTTGGTTGACAGGGAAATCAGAAAGTCTTTATGTGTCCATACCTCTGATGGAAAAGACGCATGTCATATTTCAGGCAACCCATACATGATAGCTTTTGGCGTGGCACAACTTTTCCTTTCTCAAATTCCAGATTTTCATAACATGTGGTGGCTCTCAATAGTTGCTGCAGTCATGTCTTTCTTCTATTCCACAATTGCTCTTGCTCTTGGAATTTCCAAAGTTGCAGGTTATATACCTACTTCAATTTGTTCGATACAAATTTTCACTTAATTTTTGGCTGTTGTTTAATCAGCCGATACCCTTTGAAGTCTTGAACTATAGGTTTACTGCAGAAAACTTCTTACGGTTTAAAAATGTGGTGACATGATTTACTGAACTTATCAGATCACATGCAGAAAAGCCTACACAGTTTATAAGTTCAAGATGATATATTTTTGTAGTTGAGCTATAATTGAAGTTTGTTCTTACATTTTATCTAATTTTGTTCAATTGGTTATGGAATAGAAAATGGTACTGTTATGGGTAGCCTCACAGGAGTAAGCGTCGGAACAGTGACCCCGGCCCAAAAAGTATGGGGGGTTTTCCAAGGTCTTGGAAACATCGCCTTTGCTTATTCATATTCTTTTGTTCTCCTGGAAATTCAGGTACACCTTTAATCTATTTGTAAAAAATTAAGAAAAGACAACATCATGTGCCAAATCATGTTAAATTTTAATATCTATTAAGAGAGAGATACAAAATTTAACATGACAATGCTGTGATATTTCAACCCCTATAGCTTACTTGACTAATGCTATAGGCACACATACCCCCTCACATGCTAAAGGTTTTTTATTTTATTTTCTTATAACCTCTTTATTTTAGGTGTTTGTTTTTTAGGAGAATTTTTTTTGTTCTTTACTCATTTGCCGTTTTAGAAGTTAAAAATAACATTGATTACTATTTTATCAATTAAATTTTTATTTTCACCTAAGTACTAATAAGAAGAATTTACCAAGATATATAGCCTTAAATAGTTAAGGGTGCATATTAGGAAATTCAACAATAGTTTTAGTCTTACATCACTTACATGTTGAGAGATGTGAGTATACAAATGTGTAACACGCTTTCTCCAAAAAAATTAATGAATCTCTAATCTAATTACACAGGACACAATCAAATCTCCACCATCAGAAGGAAAAGCAATGAAGAAAGCTGCGAAGCTAAGTATTGCAGTAACTACAACATTTTATTTGCTCTGTGGCTGCATGGGATATGCTGCTTTTGGAGACAATGCGCCAGGCAACCTGCTCGCCGGATTTGGTGTCTCAAAAGCATATTGGGTTGTAGATGCTGCTAATGCTGCTATCGTTATTCACCTTTTTGGAGCATACCAAGTGTATGCCCAACCCCTATTTGCCTTCGTTGAGAAAGAGGCAGCAAAAAAATGGCCCAAAATTGACAGAGAATTCAAAGTTAAAATCCCTGGTTTGCCAGTCTACAGTCAAAACATATTTACGTTAGTTTGGAGGACAGTGTTTGTTATCATCTCCACTCTCATCGCAATGTTGATTCCATTTTTCAACGACGTTTTGGGAGTGATTGGGGCATTGGGATTTTGGCCTTTAACTGTTTACTTTCCTGTGGAGATGTATATCGTACAAATGAAGATCCCAAAATGGAGTAGGAAGTGGATTATTCTGGAAATAATGAGTACTTTCTGCCTCATTGTATCTATTGTGGCTGGTCTTGGCTCATTGGTCGGTGTCTGGATCGACCTGCAGAAATACAAACCGTTCAGCTTATCGAATTAAACACCACATAAAATCTATTGCCTCCTTCTGGAATGTAAGAAACTTCTGTGGGAGGTGATGGTTGTCACGGTCTTATTGGGATCTTATTTCATAAGTGGTGAAGTTATCCCGAAGTCGCATTCAAGAAGAATAATTGGGTATTGAATAGTATGATCTTTTCACTGTACATTTTTTAAATTAATTTGTACCACTATTGGTACTAAATCATAAATGAGGTTATAATTGATGCGGTGATAGGATTTGTGTTTTGATGTAAATACTCCATTTTATTTGTGATGTATATCTTCGTGGTCTATCTTAATGGTGTCATGTGGCCCCTCCACTTACACGTAGTTCAAAATCTACGTACTTCTGCAGGAAATACTTGGAGCCTTGATGGAATTATTCATTCCCCAGTTGCTTCCATTTCTATCTTTATATGAATAAGTAACTCTAAATATTACCGAAAACAAATTAAAAACGCACGAGTAATTTCATTTCCGTAAGTGATTATTGTCTCTGGCTTCAGACTCCAATCTGGTAACAAACAAATACTTAAATATGCTCGATCCAATACCGAGTGTGACAAAAACAATCTCACAATTGAAATGCATGCAGAAGCTAATGTGAAAAGGCCGATCATCTTTCACTTGACAATGTATTATGTTGCGAGAGACGATGGCCTAATCTTGATCTATATATTTATTTTGCATAGGAAATAATTTTTTTTTTGTCGGTGTATATTTTTTTCGGGTGGTGATAGGTTATACTAAATTAATAACAAGTTAATAACTAACAAGTTACACAAGATGAGACAAGGCTCTCGTTTCTTTGGTTAGCCTATTGTAATCTTACAAAACATGTTTGGATTGTTTCTCTTATAAAATGGTATCAGAGCCTCCACAAGATTCGTTGGTTACTTGCTATCATGTATTTGTTCTCTATGTTAAATGGGGCAATTCTCACCTCACAAACCAGTTGTTTTAGTATGAGACCTCACAAGCTAGTTTTATAAGTATGAATTAAACTCAATTTAAAAATCTAATATAATATCATAGCACATCATTCGAGCCACCTGCTGGACATGATATGATGTATTGGATAAAATACTCAAATCTAACATAGAAAGATAGAACTCTTGATAAAGGTTTGTAAAGAGTGACACTCGAACCTTAGAAATTGGTTTTATAAGATTGAATAAGATCTAATCATAAAATTTAAGATATTTTAGTTTAATATTTGGAGTTTGAACATTGAAAATGTTGTCCTATCAATTAAGTAATGTGCGGTATGACTTATAGAAGAAAATTGAGTGCTGTAATTTGTATTTTTTTGGGTTATCATGATATTGGTATAGAGTTTTCATGGCTGCTTAGCCGTGACTAATCTCCACGAGGAACATATACAATCGAATTTTTTCATACGCAAAAACCAAAAATCGTACCCGTGATTACATGTTTAAGGAATTCAAGTCCCTTACCACTTGGACCAATCCATTTAGATATAAAAAAATATGTTTTTTTTTTTAATTGATTTACAAAAGTATACAGAGTTATCTTGGTCCAAAATAAATTCTCTTATGTTTAGGATAATATTTAATTAAGTGACAAAGTCAACAGGATGGACAGAGATAGTGGGTAAGTATGGAGAAATGAATTCCCTCAAGTGGATTAATCCCCTCCATTAAAATTAAAAACTATATGAGTTGTTTATTTCTTTCTTTATATATTCGAAATTCTATCAATTTGTTTTTTCAATGGTTGATATTTAGGGTAATTGAGTGTAGAGAATCCAAACACGTGATAGTAGTATCTTTCGCTTTCGCACACCAAGTTGGAATAAGCCAGCTCCGAGTTAGATATAAAGAAAGAGTCCTCAGAGGCAGTTGAGTGAGTTGGAGGATCAAGAAAACAACAAAGAAACCTGCTTTTGGATTTCACAGTAAGTACAATACTTTTTCATGCAACTATTCTTTTCTATCTTCTTCATCTCTTCTTTTTTATTCATAAATTTATTGGATAATCATCATCATTCATTTTTATCAGGTGGTGTCAATATGAGTCCCTTACTGTTGATTATCAAATCTTTTTTATCTTTGTCTGTATTCAACATGAATAGTACCACTATTTAAGTCAAAACAAAATTTTCTTGATTTTATTTTTAGAAAGAATCAAGATAAATATTAGAAAATCCCCTAAAAAAAATAATATTAGAAAATGTTAAAGTGCTAGGAATTTTACGAAGTAAACGTTTCTCCTATTTTCTACATATTTTTTATCCATTTTTTGAAAGATTTATTGACAAATCTCGCTGTCACAAACAAATTTGGTTGCCTATAATTACCCCATACTAATGGACCGTCCATTTCGTACCAAAAAAGTATACCGTCCATTTTCCTTATTTATTTTTTGTGCAAAGCAGATATTCCATCCAATTTGACTCTATTATAACATGTAAAAACCTCTTTTGTTTGTTTGGTTTCAGATCTGTGACTGTGAGTGAGTGTGAAATGCAGTCCAATTGACGGCACGGCACCTACAAAACAACAACAATAACAAATAGCCCTTCTCTCAATTATTATTGTCTTTATCTCTTTCATTTCTTAAACATTGTTTCAAATCTAGAATTTGACATGGAGGTGGAACACTCTATAGAAGCTGTTCCTTCACACAAAGACTCCAAATTGTACGATGATGATCACCGTCTCAAAAGAACAGGTTTCTAACTTTATGATGATAATGATAGTTATGAATGAGAATGAGTTTGTTATATTTTGATAAAAAGTGACAAAGGTACTTTTTGAGACAGGAACGGTTTGGACAACAAGTTCGCACATAATAACAGCAGTTGTAGGATCAGGAGTGTTGTCGTTAGCATGGGCCATAGCTCAGTTGGGTTGGGTAATTGGTCCTTCTGTTATGATTTTCTTCAGTCTCATTACTTGGTATACTTCATCACTTTTAGCTGAATGTTATCGAATTGGCGATCCTCATTACGGAAAGAGAAACTATACTTTCATGGAAGCTGTTCACACCATTCTAGGTAAATCTTTTTATACATTCATGTTAAGACTATGTTTTCAAAATCAAATTGGACTCTTGAATTATGAAGCAATACTGTTTATGACTCTTTTTGATATTCTGTTTCGTTTTTAAAACATTTCAAATTCATATGTTTGTTGTTTCTTTTGAAAAGGATAAGATATGCTCTCCAAGTAGACAAAAACAAAGTCACACGTTTGTAATTGATTTGGTTAATTAACATTCATGTACTATTTATGTTATACGTGTATTCTGATAAATATAATTTCGAAATGGAATGTTTGTGTTATACTTGTATATGAGATGAGAATCAAATGATTTTTTGCAGGAGGTTTCAATGACACCCTTTGTGGGATAGTTCAGTACACAAATCTTTACGGAACTGCAATAGGATACACAATTGCGGGTGCCATTAGCATGATGTAAGTGATCAATTTTTTGGGTTCAAAATAAAATTAATTTCTAAATATTTAGACGTTGATTTCTTTTCTACCCAAAAAAATTGATATTGATTTTAATTCTTAATAAATAAATTTAGAAAGTGACCAAATAAGATTAAAATTAACTTTTAGATAAGAATGCTATTAATTTTGTTGACCTCGAGCATGATATCAGTTTTACATATATAGAAATCAGATTTGATTGGATTTGATTCAATTTATCTGTTGGAGCATATATGTCAGATGTGTTTTTGTTAAATATCAAAATTCAAATTAAACACTTCAAAAATATTAACTCAAGTAATAATATTTTTCTGTTAATCATAACTGAGGATAATTTATCCTATGTGTACTACATCCGTTGTTACAATATATGTACTACATCCACTGTTACAAATTTTGTAAGAAAATCCCCATCGTTACAAATTTAATTTTAGGCTCTAGCAGTGCTCTAAGGAGACTTGGTTAAATCAATAAATAAATATTAGAATTTTCGACAAGTATTATTCTGTTTGTTTTTTAAATCATAAAGAAGTATCCATAACATATCTAACACCAGTAATTGACCTTATTTCTATTGACAAGAATATTTAGTTTGATATGGTTGATGAGTGTGTTTTAATTAAACTGGTTTTGGCTGAGACAGGGCAATAAAAAGGTCTGACTGTTTGCATTCCTCAGGAGGAAAAGACTCATGTCACATTTCAAGCAATCCATACATGATAGCATTTGGAGTAATCCAGATTTTCTTTTCTCAAATTCCAGATTTTGATAAAATGTGGTGGCTCTCAATAGTTGCAGCAATCATGTCTTTCACCTATTCCTTTATTGGCCTTGGTCTAGCAATTGCCAAAGTTGCAGGTTATATTTAGTCTTTACTTTAATTCTTTTCACAACATTCCATTTCCATTTCTCAGAAAGGAAAAAGCAATATTATTTACTAACTGATTTTAATTGTTCTACAACAGAAAATGGTTACTTCAAGGGTAGCCTCACAGGAGTAAGCATTGGAACTGTGACAAAAGCCCAAAAAGTATGGGGAACTTTCCAAGCTCTTGGCAACATAGCCTTTGCATATTCATATTCTCAAATTCTCATTGAAATTCAGGTATACCTTTTCTCTCTATGTTCAAAACTAGTGTACCATGTCTTAGGTTTTTTCCAATACCCCCTTAAGCCCAAACACTATTGAATTTGGTGTGTAGATATAAATTGTGGGCGCTCGATAGTTAACCTTTGATACCATTCTAAGTTTTTATACCGGGTCTTATGCATTCTTCTTATAAAACTGGTTTATAAACTTTTTTCAGACCTCTTATATTTGTTCAACGTGGGACTTGAGTTTTTTACAATAACATGCATATGAGTATTTCTATAAAGTCTAATACTAATTAAAATATGATAAATTTAACTCCACAGGACACCATAAAAAATCCACCATCTGAAGTAAAAACAATGAAGCAAGCCACAAAGATAAGTATAGGCGTGACAACTGCATTTTATATGCTTTGTGGCTGCATGGGTTATGCAGCCTTTGGAGACACAGCACCAGGGAACTTACTCACAGGAATTTTTAATCCATATTGGCTCATTGATATTGCTAACGCCGCTATCGTAATTCACCTTGTGGGAGCATACCAAGTATACGCGCAACCCTTCTTTGCTTTCGTCGAGAAAATTGTGATAAAAAGATGGCCTAAAATAAACAAAGAATACCGAATTCCAATTCCTGGTTTTCATCCTTACAATCTTAATCTATTCAGATTAATATGGAGGACTATATTTGTGATCACAACCACTGTGATAGCAATGTTGATTCCTTTCTTCAATGATGTTTTGGGATTACTTGGAGCAGTAGGGTTTTGGCCTTTAACAGTCTATTTTCCAGTGGAGATGTATATCAAACAAAAAAAGATCCCAAAATGGAGTTATAAATGGATTAGTATGCAAATTTTAAGTGTTGTATGTCTTGTAGTATCAGTTGTGGCTGTTGTTGGGTCAGTGGCAAGTATTCAGCTTGATCTAAAGAAATACAAACCATTCACAACTGATTATTGAAACTCATGTAACATTTATTGCCTTCTTGTGGATGTAAAAAGCAACTTGGGTAGTGATTTATGTGGTTTTTGTATCATCATTATCCATTGAATAACAATTGTGCTAGTTGAATATTATCCTTTTCCAAGAAAGAATCTTCAAATTTACATGTACCTAAATAAATGTATATACTTCTCCGTTATTGTGAGGAACAAATTGAAGGTCTTGCTTTCTTTGGGAGAAAGTGGATGGGAGCATAGGAAATAAATAATTTTAATGTAAGTTGTTTGATTTAATTTTTTGAAGAAGCATGGAGGGGAGCTGAGAATAGCATCCGACTCCCCAAAGTGTACAAGTCATCGTAGATTTTTTTTTTTTTTTTGTGACAATACAAGTCATTATTTTCTACTATTATGATTTATGAGCAATTTATTTTAAATTTTAAATTAACTATAATTGCTAACTAATTATAATTTTCTTCATATATTTATTTAGAAAATATCTTAGAGACATATTACTAGTAAGATATATATACTTTCCTTCTAACGCATGTCATTAGATCAAGATTGAATGGTCTATATTTTAAGCTCTTGATTTTAGAGGTAAAAATATATGTTCTCTTTCTGCATCATCAGTTAGTTTTGATAGATATACCGATTGCGTAAGTATGTGGATTTATGGCCGCAACCAATCCAAATCGTACCAACATTAGGTAAGCAACTAGATCTAAGTTTTACCAAAAAAAACTTGCATCGTATAAAATACTTAAAAATAAAAAGAATAGTATTTCTAACTAGACAGTGTTTAATTGATTGAAATTCAAATTAAGCACACTAAATTTGTATGGGACTAGTATGATTTAGTGTTACATACATTTGATTTTCAATTAATTAAAAAGTTTGTTGACAAGGGTATGTCGATAGTATGTAAGGAACTAGATGGAAACAGTCCTACAGTGTCAAGGACCAATATGGGCATTTACTCTTAAAATAAAGCTGGGAAGAAACTTGAAAGGTAAGTTGCGACAAATCAACAACTAGATGCTGCAATATTCATATATGAAAAGTGAAGGAAAATATCTAATTCAGATATGGAAGATACGAGAGAGCTCAACTCTAATATCAAACTACAAAAGGCAATATCATATTTACTAAATTTTAAAATCAGCTTAAGAGTTAAAATTTGCATGAAAAGATGGGTAGCCAACATGATACAACAATACCATCGATTTACTAACAGAGGTATGCTGATAGAAATCAGAAAAGTGAGGTAACAATTGTGTATTATGTACTGTAAGTAAATGAACTAGAAACTCTTACAATGGAGGAAATGCAGAGGAAAACAAAATGTAAACCAGAGTTCTATGAACCCCTAAACCAGAGAGAAATCTCGCCTAACTGACTCTAACAGACTCAACAGAATGAGTTGCACATTACCCTCGCACCTAATGTCACTGCTCTCCCTCATTTCCCAGCTTAACAGTGCCCCTTGAAACGTTTACTATGATAAACATTCCAAAAATGGGGTCTATTTCCTCTCAGGTCCACTATTTCCTCATGGTCCCTAACAAAAAAACAATTTCCCTAATTTACCACCAGCAAGAGTATTTTCAACTAGTGCCATGGACGATTTCAAGAGTATTTTCAACGTGTGGCCAATTTGTAAAGGATAGTGGCACCAGGGCAGATTATGAAAAGAGGAGAGAGAGAGAGCCCAAATATCAAACGAGAAAGGCAAGAAGATCACATTAACTTAATTTCAGATCAGTTTTCCACAATCATGAATTATGAGACATGAATTTAGGGATGGAAATAATAACAGCTTCTAGTCATTCAATGGGAGAAAATACAGGCATAACGGTTCGCGGATCAAATTAAGAAAGAAATGAAACTCTAAAGGATTCAAGACATAAATATGTTGATATGAAACAGTGAGAGATATCATCCAATTATACAGATAGATAAATAACAAACATGAGTGACATATAAAGTCATAAACACCCATCACATTTATTTAATTAACTAACTACACCTAGAAGTCTTTCCAACGCAACCAAAACAAGCATATCCATGGCAGGTAGATTCCTGCAAAAGGAATACATAATTATTGATTACATAAAATGCAGCAGCAACGTATATGTATGGTAAAATGAAAAGATGGATATGTTGTTATGATTATTGATTACTAACCATAACCATGGCGGAGTGTATTAGATTTTAACGACACACTCTTTGACAACAGGATCTTTATTTTTACGCTGAACTACATGAGTCTGGAAAGTTGTTAGAGCAGGTCTTCCTCCCTTTTTCTTTTTTGCTTTTGCTTTAAAAGTAGGTGGGGTTTAGCATGAGAAAGGGGAGTTGTTTCCCACCATGGAAAAATTGTTTTTATCCATTAAATCAAATAAGAAACACATTTTTATAATTAGTAAAAATTTAATATTATAATTTAAATTAATTTACTTTTTTATTGTTTATAGAACGGTGTTTATGAAGAACCAATTAATACTAAGAAGACATTTAAGAATAAATGTTGTGTAGGGCATGTCTTAGTTGCAATGAGTTATTGACGTGAGATGGTTTGAGGATGGAGGTGAAGTACTAACTATTGAGATATTCACATGGAGCGAGTTGAGGAAATAGAATAATCGTGTTTAAAGGTGTGCCACTGATCAATGAAGGTGTGACGCCTAAATGGACATCAGGGAGCATGACCAAAGTGTCGTTTTTGTTGATAGTTGGATCAACGAGATGAGTAAATTTAGGGGGTCAATATTTTTTATATATATTTTTCTCATAAGTAAAAATTTAATATTACAGTTTAAACTAATTTACTTTTTATTACAATTATAAACGATACTTATGTAGGACCAGCTAATCCTAAGAAGGCAATTTAAGAAGAAATGTTGTGTAGGGCATGTCTTAGTTGCAGTAGGTTATGGACGTGAGATGGTTTGAGGTAGGAGGTGAAATATTGGCTTTTGAGAAATTCAGATGGAACATGTTGAGGAGATGGCCGGTACACCAAATTTAGCTAGAAGATCATGTTTAAAGGTATGTCACTGATCAATGGAGGTGTGACACCTAAAGGGATCTCATACGCCGACCTCAACGGCGACCCATATTGATTGGAAATATGAAATTCATAGAATGCAATTACGACATTTATTGTGTGTGTAATTTTTGCTGATCTCCAAATGACTATTTGGTAGTTTTTTAAGGATTATTATTACACTTTGAATTTTAATTTTTGAAAGAACAATATGTGTGATATTATTGTTATGAATTAAATGACTCAATTACCACTACAAAAAAAAAAGACTCAATTACGATTTATTTATTCCAAGTTAAGAACTTAGTTATCATGGTTATATTTATAACCTTTCACCATTAACACCCTTGCAACATGGTAGTCATATTGCATATGGTAATTTCAAGTCAAACTAATGACAAAACAAGTGAAACAAATTCCCAAAGTTTTATATAACTATCATGCTCATATATATATATATATATATATATATATATACACACACATACACATACAACTCAAACCAGAAAAATACCAGCAAACATTAATTGTAATATCATGTACACATTAACATAAAAATAATGAAAAGTTTGCAAAATTAACATTTTTCATTGAAGTACACATCAACAAAAATTAAGTTAAACAATAATTGTTAAGAATTATGAAGCACCAACACAAACACAAACACCAACATATGCATTCAACCATAGGTTAAGAATTCTTCAAATCAACACCAATAATCAGGGTTCAACGCTAAAATCTAAAAATAAATAAATAAATAAATCAAATAATCATATAAACTAAAAGCATAAACACGCCTGGTTCAAGTCTTTAATCAAACAAACACAAATATAGATCAATGAAAACAACACATGCAAAATACTAGCAAACATCAATTGTAATAACATGCACACATTAACATAAAAATGATGACAAGTTTGCAAAATTTACATTTTTTCGTTGAATTATACATCAACAAAAATTAAGTTAAACAATATTGTTAAGAAACATGAAGCACCAACAGAAACATAAACACCAACACGTGCCTTCAACCATAGGTTAAGAATTCTCTAAATCAACATCACCAATCAGGGTCCAACGTTAAAATCTACAAAAATAAAAAACATAAACCACACAATCATTTAAACCAAAAACATAAACACACCTCTCAGCTCTTGTTCAAGTCTTTAATCAAGCAAACCCAAATATAGATCAATACAGACAACAAAAACAAAATACTAGCAAACATTAATAGTAATAACATGTACACATTAGCATAAAAATGATTACAAGTTTGCAAAGTTAACATTTTTCATTGAAGTACACATCAACAAAAATTAAGTTAAACAATATTAGTTAAGAACTACAAAGCATCAACACAAACGCCAACATGTGTCTCCAACCATATATTAAGAATTCTTCAAATCAACAACACTAATCAGGGTCCAACACTAAAATCTACAAAATAAAAAACATAAACCAGATAATTATGTAAACCAAAAGCATAAACATACCTCCCAACATTGGTTCAAGTCTTTAATCAAGCAAGTTTCGTTGACCTAAATTTATGCAAAGAAGCATAATTTTTTTTTATCAATTTGAACTAAAAAATAGAAAATAAGAAAAATCAGAAGATAAATATTGAAGAATAAGAAAATGACGAACCAAAATCGTTAGGGAAAGCGAGGCTGCTAGAGAGATTGAAATTAGGGTTGAAGCTGCGAGAGAGATTAAAATTAAGGCTGAACTTATTTATAGTAGTGAGGTGATTAGTGATTTTTTGTATCCCACGAAATGATAATTGATAAGAAAATCTTCTCTATCATATAGTACTTGTGTAGATACAGGTAAATTAATAGTTTATAATTAATTATTTTTACAAACCAACCATAAAATATACTATTGAAAAGAAAGTATTAATTTTTAGAATAAATACATCCATTGATCTAAATGAATTAATGAATAAAAAGTTAATATATCCTCTGATTTTTTTTTTACGAGTTGATCTATAAACAGTTTTTTTGTTGTTGAAGAAGTTGATCTATGAACTATTAAAATGATCATAACTTAAATATATTATGCTCTCATCCATCAATTTGATCTCTAAACCGTCAACTAATGGATCACATTGATGGATAAGGGACGGACTTTATGCTAGTCAAGCCACTAATCAAAGGCTTGACAACTAAGGTCATTCATATGATTATTGTAAATAAGGATGTGTTGTTTTTGGATTTGAAAAAATACCTTAAAAAAGATTTACCTCCAAAAGAGATTATTGAGTTCAGTCACGACCATGTCGTCCTCTTTAAGACCGTTTCACAACAGTGCTCAAAGTTATGCAAGACAAACTATCTACTGTGTTGCCTCTAGGATAAAACTACGTAGTTCACACTGTACGACTACCTACTGCATTGTAGATAATCGTTCGGAAATTACACCTTCTATATGGTAAGAGTACCACTCAATTATGATACAAATACCACTTGAAACCGAAAGGACGAAAAGAAAAGAAGAAGAATGATTTGTCAACCCAAAACTGAAGTGGGGAGAAAAATATTTGAAGTTTCAGAAGTCTTTTTCGACGTGTAGAATGAACTATTTGAACTCTCTATTTATAGAGAGAACTCATAACTAATATGTGAAAAACTTTGAAAAACAAGTAATTCACATGTTAGATCTAGTACAAAAATATCTCAAATTTAGTACCAAAATACATCATATTGATTACCAAAATATATTCTTATGGAGTGCCAAAATATAGTGAAATATGGTGATTAAGAAAACATTTTCTAATAATGTTTAAATGAAATATTTAATTTAACATTTGCGAAATATAATATAATATATATATATATATACACACACACATATTTCGTCAGTGCTTACTTCGTTCATAAAAGGTATGCAACTCTCTTAGAGGTACACCCCCAAAATATAAACACCATCAATGTGTATGATCTACCCAATGTAGGATTACCACTTTTTTTAATTCACACCATACTAGTTCTATCAAATATAGGATTTTGTGTTTAGTCTTTTAACTCCCAATTTCCACACTTGTTTTAACATGATGTCTTGGTTTAATGAGAGAATGATTAGTGAGAGAATGAGAGTCTCTCATCCTTTGTGTTCTATATTTTGTTTTGGTATCTACAAACTTTATGTTGGGATTATCTGCAAAAAAATATTGAATTTGTAGAGTTCATGAGGTTATTATTGTTATAACCATTTATGCATCGTCTGTGCAATTATTGAATTTGCAAACTTTAACTTGATTTCACTGAAGATTTCAATTGAATTAGTTGAAAATAGATATGATTCAGTTATTACATTGCATAAAATTTGCATGTCACTAATCCATATCGATATATATGTCATCTAAGTGTACTAATGTGGTGATGGTTGTGGTTTAATCATGTTATGCGTCAATGATTATAGCTGCGTTCCATTATTAATGTATATTGTAAGGGTGATGATATTTAGACATTCCATCACCAATTATACACCTTAAGTGTGTCCGACATTTCCCGTCCTCCAAGACACAAATGAAGGAGAGAGAAGAGAAATCAAAAGAGGAAAGAGGTGTGGATAAGGTGAATGGATATAAATTAATTGTTTATCATATTGGAAGGTTAAAATATAAAGATAAATAACTCAAGTAATAAGGGCCAACAATTTTCATCCCATAATCTTTATTTGTGTCAGTAGACGCAACCCAATTGTTGGGATGAACAAAACAACATTATCAATTTATATTCTCTCAATTATTTACATTTTGATGTATGAACTGCCCCATGCATTATGTTGGAAGAAGAAATTGAAAGAAACCATAGCTATTCCATAGACTGTGTCCCTTCACAACCTGATCCTGAATACTTCGACGATGATGGTCGTCCTAAACGAACAGGTTCACATTAATTCATTTCATTATATGATTTTACGTTACATGGTATTTTTTGATTGTGTATTTGATGATATGTAATGAGTTTGTATGTAATGATGCACAAATGAGTTTAATATGAATTTCATAAGTTTACATTTGGTGTCGATCTTTTGTCTTCTTGGATAATGTAACAAATATCAAGATTTGGTATCAAATCGTCCAGATAGGATTAATCAAAAACTCATATTTCATTAATAAAAAGAATGAATTACACATGAAATTAAGAGACGAAAATGAAAATTATTTTCAGTTTCATCACAACAAAAATAGAGATGAACTATTGAATTTAACACATATTGAATAAAAAGAATAAATGCACTATTGAATTTAACACATATTTTTTTTGTTATGAGACAGGAACAATATGGACAACAAGCTCTCATATAATAACAGCTGTGATTGGGTCTGGGGTGCTATCCTTAGCATGGGCTATGGCACAGTTGGGTTGGATTGCTGGTCCTGTGGCGATGATCCTTTTCAGCCTCATTACTTTGTATACTTCATCAATGCTAGCTGAATGTTATCGTTGTGGAGATCCTGTGTATGGAAAGAGAAGCTATACTTTTGTGGATGCAGTTCATAGCATTCTTGGTAACTTATATTGACTTACACGTTAATTAACACATACTTTCCCATGCTCTTAAATACTAGCAAAAATTCAAGTTTATTTGTTTCAAATGTAGAACAAATTTATATGAATTTTTTTTGTTTATATTTAAGATCAGAATGAGTATTATAAAACATCAATATCATGTCACAACATGCACGTAATGACATAAACATTTGAAATGCAATGCATGTATATTATTCTTATTCTTAAGAGTGGTCACATTCTATAATAACATTATAGTTTCAAACGTAATTTGCAGGCGGGCACCATTACACGGTTTGTGGAATAGTTCAGTACTTGTATCTTTATGGCAGTGCAATAGGATACTCAATTGCAGCTCCCATCAGCATGATGTGAGTTAATTAATCATACGGTATATATCTTTCAACATAATTGATAAAATTCAAAAGAGTTTATAGAATGTAAAATGAAGGATTAAAGAGAGATATTTATTTATTTTTATCAAAAAACAAAGATATAATATTTAGGATATATTTATTTTTGAGTTAAATAAGATATATTAATTACCATTAATGGATCTTTAGAACTTTTAGAAAAATAATTGTGCCATTAATGTTAAAAAATTTATGAAAATTTTAATATTATGGGTTAAATGTGTCTTCTAATTTATGAAAAATAATTGATTCATCAATTAATTTATGAAAATTTTAATATTATGGGTTAAATGTGTTTTTGATCCCTATAAATATGTCAACTTTTCGTTTTAGTCCCTCTAAAAAATTTCTTCAACTTTTAGTCCTTAAAAAATTTCTCATCTTCATTTTTGGTCACTCCTTTAAAGTAAACGATCATATCTAGAATTCATATTTTTGAATAAAATTTTGCAGAAAAATTCATAATATTATAATAATTTCTCCCAAAAAAAATTGGAATTTTTTAACAAAACATGAATAAAACATGAATTCCTAATATTATTATGAAAATTTGAGAAATTTAAACAACTAAAAAGACATTGAAGAACTTAAGTATAACAACTAAAAAGAAGGATTGATATTGTTAAAAAAAAAGGGTTATGAAGGAAATTAAAAATAGTATGTTTATATGAAAATAACAATATTTTGACTTTTAAAAAGTTAAATTCACAAGTTTTCAAAACAATTTTTCTATTTTTGTTCTCTTAACCAATGTTTTGAGAGCACTCTTTAGCATTTAAAAAAAAAAACCATTGATGGATCAAAACCATATCTAGTTAAATTAGATCAATCAAAAGTAAAATTAAGCCAAAATACCTACTAGCATTTGTCTTACTTCTATTATTTAGGATTGGCTAACTAGATTATTGTTTATGAGTTAATTTTAATTTGAAATTGATTTTGGGTGACAGGGAAATACAAAAGTCTAGATGTCTCCATTTATCAGGAGGAAAAGATCCATGTCACATTTCAAGCAACCCATACATGATCAGTTTTGGAGTACTCGAAATTTTCGTTTCTCAAATTCCAGAGTTTCATAAAACGTGGTGGCTCTCAGTGATAGCTGCAATAATGTCTTTTGGCTATTCCACAATTGGCGTCTTTTTAGCAATTTCCCAAACAGCAGGTTATTGTTGTTTAATTTTATAGAGACTAAACATGAAACATTCGTAATTTTTTAAAGACTTCAAATATATTTAACATTTAATTAAACAATTGTATTTAAGTGGTTATTGAAATTTACCAAATTTAGAGAACCCGAGTTCGACTTCTGGATGTAATAATTCTTGATCATGTAATTTACGGTCGAATGGGACTACTAGAGTCCTTTCCCCAAAAAACTAGAGTGTTAACAAAAAAACATTTAACTCGGGGATTATACTTTTTGTTTTGCTAACTGATTTTTAAACAGAAAATGGTACCTTCAAGGGTACTATCACTGGAGGAAGCACTGAAAATGTGTCAACAACAACAAAATTGTGGGGAATTTTCCAAGCTCTTGGTGACATAGCCTTTGCTTATTCATACGCTCAGATTCTCATTGAAATTCAGGTATATACATATGCCCTTTCTTTATCTTAATTAAAATTAAGAAAACCAACAGAATTTTGTGACAGAAACTAAATATATATTTTTACTACACAGGACACCATAAAAAGTCCACCATCCGAAATAAAAACGATGAAGAATGCAGCAACTTTAAGTGTTGCTGTCACTACAGCATTTTATCTGCTTTGTGGCTGCATGGGTTATGCTGCATTTGGAGAACAAGCACCAGGGAACTTGCTCACTGGATTTAGCATGTACAATCCAGCTTGGCTCATCGATTTGGCGAATGCTGCCGTCGTAATCCACCTTGTGGGAGCATACCAAGTATATGTTCAATCCATCTTTGCCTTCGTAGAGAAAGGAGCAGCAAAAAGATGGCCCCAAACAAAAGTGGAACACAAAATTCCAATCCCGGGTTTTCGTCCTTACAATTTAAATCTATTTAGATTAGTTTGGAGAACAGTATTTATGATCCTAACTACTTTTGTTGCAATGTTGATTCCTTTTTTTAATGATGTTCTGGGATTTCTTGGAGCAGTGGGATTTTGGCCTTTAACAGTTTATTATCCAGTGGAGATGTATATCTTGCAAAGGAAGATCCCAAAATGGAGTTCTAAATGGATTATGTTGCAAATCATAAGTGTTATATGCCTTATTGTATCAGTTGCGGCTGCTCTTGGCTCAACCGCCAGTATTATAGAGGACCTAAAGCATTACAAGCCATTCAGCTCAGAGTATTGAGCCTCACAAGCAACATCTACTGCCACCTTTGTTTGCAAATGAGAAAAAGCTGTTGCGGGCAAAGGTGGGTGTGGTCTGTATATATATATAATTGTATGTATTGTATATAGAGTAATGCAATTTCAATATTATATTTTTCTTAGAATCTTAAATTTTACATGTAAATAAATGTATGCTTCTGCTCTATTTGGGAGGAACGAGTATTGAATTTCGATGGAATCACTCATCACTCATCTCCCTCATCCTTAATTTTTCTGACAAAATTTACTGCACCATCAAAGTTTGAGTCACCCAGAAAAAAATTATGTGTCCAAAATTTTTCCAGAACAAATATAGTTGTAGGTAAACTAGCTGGACATAGCTGAACTTGGTTCTATCCAGCAACAGATAAACAAGCTGAACATAGTGCAATGAAAACCAATGACGACAAACAGCTTTAGATTCATTTAATGTTTAGCTTTTTGTTTATCAAACTGCAAATTGTGATTTGTACAAAGGTTTATCCCTTATCAATCTTGTCTAAGCCATAATATTGGGAATCTAAATTAGAAACCAAACATGCTATCACCAGATGCAGAAGCTTGTACACAAGGTCCATGGTACTTCAGCTCAATTATTACACTAGAACGTTACCATACCATATTGTAATGGCAATTCACAAGAGGGTATATACTATGCATTCAGATTTTACTATATCACATAATAAAATTGAAAGGGAAAAAAAAATCGCTCATTAGCTATGAGCTTTTCACTTGACATAAATAATGAATTAAATTGTGACATAGATCCCCTCAAAATGATATTTTACAATAATATATGCAACATTCTTAAGCATCCGTATAAACCCAACTTCCCCGGAATAGCATATATTACACCAAAGATTACTCCCTGGTGTAACCTTTGGGCATCCTCACGCCCAAACAAGGAAATCAATTTTTCACCACAATGAAACCAATTTTTCCACCATCGATGATCCATCAAAACAATTAGGTAATGAAAGAGGTAGCTGAATTACGGCTGTTGTCCCCCCACATGGAATTGGCTATGCAAAGTACAAACTTCCCTAAAGTTGTGAAGTTCGTCAGAATTAAAAAAGCTCTTCTGAGTTGAACTTATTCCATGCTTCCTGTTATTAATTATCAAGCTTTAAGGCAAGAATGAAGGCAATGTAGTATTCTGGACATTACAAAACAATCTAATCTTGGTAGTACGGTGAACAGAGTGGTTCTTTGGACACATATTTTCCAAGAGAAAATGTCAGTATCACACTTGCATACTACTTTCAACACATTCTACTAGTAGGTGAATTTTAATTAAAACCCCCACTAAATTGAGAGTGGACCTCTGTTATTTGTTTTGACCACCATAAAATGCACCCAATACTAGAGAATATGTCTATGCTGCTTAGGGGTGTGCAAAATATCCGGTTAACAGAGAAAACCATGTCCAAATCCAAAACCATATCCAAATAACCGGATATTTACACACAAAAAATTAACCGGTCTATTCTAAAATGGTCGGTCATCCATTTTTATAAATCCGATTTTTTTATTGGATGTCCATATCTATAACCATATATTTTTATAACTGTTTAACAATATTTTTTTTTCAAAAAAAGTAAACAATATTTGTTTTACGAAAACGAGACAGAGTACTCAATGGTTCTGAATCGGTGTTCGTTGAAAGAAGGCAAAGAAGAAGGAAAGATAACGAATGCAGTAGCAGTATAATCAAAACAATAGGACGAAGAAGAAAAGAAAAGGTGAAAATTTAGTTCGAAAAGTGAAATTAATTTGTGCCATTACCATACAGAAATGACACAAATCCAGTTAGTAAGTTTCAACTTCTTCAATTATCATTTTCAATAATCACGATTCACACATTCATTTGTTTCCAAATTGTTGGTTTGCGATAAGAAGATTCCTGGAAATGGAGCTTATTACCGAATGGATGGAAATAACAGGTTAATAAACCGATAAATAACTGATTTTTTATTAGGATTTTGAAAAAATCCGGATATTTTTATAAACCAAACCATATCTATTTATAAACCGGTTTTGTAAAAATAACTGGTTATATATCCGTAACCATATTCATAACCGGTTGCATAACCGGTTTGTAATAAAATACGGTTATGGTTATGAATCCAAATCCATAAAAGTGGTTTATATATGGATATGGTTTGGTCGGTCATAATATCCGACCATGCACACCTCTAATGCTGCTAGCGGAAAATACAGGATAACTAATATGGAAATTACATTTTATGTTGTCAACCAAAACAAAAAGTTCACAAAGGGTCTGTTTTGGAGTGGGGTTTTGGAGGGGAGAGCTAAGTCTATATCTAGAAATATATTTGATATTTAATTTTTTTTTGAAATAATATGATAAATGGCCATATAATACTTCAATCAAACTTAATTTATTTTTTAAAGCATTTTATCCATAATTTAAAAATGGAAAGCAAGTCCCCTCCTCCAAAACCCTCCATCCAAAGGGTATGTTTGGGAGTTGGGTTTTGGAGAGTTTTGGAGGGGATGGCTTTATAGGGCTAAGTCTATATTTTGACATATATTTGATGTTTTAAAAAAATTGAAAGAACAACATGATAAACATTCATTTCATTTTTAAAAATATTTTAGTGTCTTTAATTCAAAAAGGAAGTAAGCTCTCTCCTTCCCTCCCCTCCCCTCCAAACATACTCCAAGATAATTGTAGTCCAACAAAGTCAAGATGTTAACCGTATAGTGTTTTTCTATATAATTAATTATGTATCTCGAAACAGATATGACCAGGGCCGGACCTTGGGGAGTGCAAGAAGCTCTACCGAATATGACATAAAATGGCTCCAAGACACATGATTAACTGACTCAATCATTCCTTCAAAATAAATGCACTATTGAATTTGACCAGATATGCAAGATATAAAGATAACTAGATAGCCAGTGCATAACTAACTACAGTTCCTAGCCAAAAAAGATTGACTCGCCAGCAGCCCTAAAACATCACGAGCTCATGATTCAAGGAGAAAAGAAGGAACAATAAAAGGTTAAATTATAAAAGGGGCTCCTTTATTTGCAAGGATAAAATAGGATAAGATACTAATAATCTGCAGAGGCAGAACGTCATAGAAAACCAAACTCGGTTACATGAGAATATTACTATATAAGAAATGATACAGGTGCATTACATGCACACATTTGGCCACAAATTCTTATGCGGAAACCCACATGTAGATAACAGTGGCCTAATCATTATTTTCAACTGGCAATCATTTCATTCTTTATAAAATATTCATTAGAGAGCACGTAGAAAGCAATGTATAGAAAGGACTCAAATACCTTTAGTAGATCGAAAACCTTTTCTGCAATATATTTCTGCTGAAGAGTGGCACCCTTTTGCTGCACTTTATCAGGATGAATGCACAGTGTAGCTCTTCTATAAGCCTTTTTAACAGTAGCGGCTGTAATAAGATCAGTCAAAGAAACTGCCTGCCAACCACATTCAGGCCATAATACCTGATCATCATTCATGAAGGAGATGCGTTAACATAATAGACAAATTATAGAAGAAAAACAATACCACCTTAAAAACACTATAAGTTACGGGAGTATTTGGCTGCTTCAAGATTCACGAAGGAACATTTCGGTGTACATTAAATCACGGAAACAAGTTGCTTTTGCCTTCATTTCAATTGACTGTGATTGATATGGATTTTAAGTAGAACACTACAGTGCTCTGTAAAGAGGAGCTGTTTTGTTTTAAATGCACCTAATTTTAGTAATTACCTGATAGGAAAATGCTTATACAATATGGATAACATATAAATAGTCCACTTATATCCCTAGGAGTAGGAGGCAATGAGGTGACTAGGTGAGGCAAACGAAATAATATTAAAAAAATCCGGCCTCAAGCATTTCTTTATAGAAAATATAATAATAGATAGCATAAGGCAACAAACCCTGGGCATTATACCAAGTACTTAGTACATACATATTGTAAGGTGGAGAGTAGAGCACGCAAGTTCCCCTCTTTCCCTGCAGCCCAGCGCTTAACTTCAAAGTCCAGTGTTTCCGCAAGCCTCTGAAATCAATGTGTAGATAAAATTAGATAGTAAGAAGAAAACACATGACAATAAAAACAGTGCAAATTAGCAGAGAACTCGGAAGTAACATCCAACTAATCACAATCATCCAACATAAAGATTAGGAAGTTGGACTATTACCTGCCACAGATGCATGTACTGGGAAAATAAATGAAAGAGATAGTTTTTTATAGGCATGATGACAGAGATATATATTTTGAACATGCAATGGGCACAATGCAAGTGTATGAGCAGAAACCACCCGGTCACAAATAAAAAGAAAAGCAAAATATATACTACTTACATGTCTCTCATCCTGCTCTCTTTGAGTCTGTAGGTCCCGTTGATTCTTCTCAGCCAATGCTTTTGCCTAGTATAAAATGGTAATGGTTATATGTAACATAGACAAACAATTTGAAGAGGTTATTCAATAATGCACACGCTTCCAGTTAGCATCTTAAAGAAAAGAGTTGGAAAACTGAAAGAAAGAAAGAAAGAAATGGTAAGAGAACATTTTTCTTTCTTTTTATCAATGAATGGATAGAGTAGGAGAGAGTCTCTTCTCTAAGGTTTCTCCTTTCACTTTCAAGATATCAAATGTACGGAACTATTTTCTCTATCCTTCTCTAACTCCCCCTTTATTTTTTATCCCAACACTTCTATATGAATCAATGTCAATTTAGGTCAAAATTGTAAATTGGTTGCCTTCTTTTACTATCAATAACAATGAAGAAGACAAATTAAAGAACAAAATACAAAAAACATACCGCACGCTCCTTAGCCCTCTGAAGGCGTTCCAATCTGGCTTTTCGTCTTTCTTCACTTTCCCCTTCAACTTCCTGAAATTCTCCAGCTGAGGGAGAAGCTTCAAACCATAAAATAAAAGGGATGGAAAGAGCCAAATAAGCATTGAGACAAAAGAAAATTCAAACAACTTCCACATCAATAACAGTATATTGCTACAAAATCCTACCTCCGAAAATTGAGGAAAGATCATCAACAATATTAGGTGATGATGGTGCCCTCTTTATGTTTGAAGACACAGTTGTAGGTTTCTGGTTTACATCTGGCTGAAATTGTGCATCAAAAACTGAATCCTGAAAGTAAAGAGATACGGAACTTTTTTCAAAATGCAAAAAGTATGACTCTATGGTTGCTTGTTAGCCAAACTTTTAACATTTAAAACGTATGAAATAATTTTAAAACTTGACAATTTTATACATCCCTTTTTAATTTAAAACTCTTTTAAAATAAAAGTGGAAAGAATATAATAACAACTACTCCCTCCGTCCCATATTATACGACGTTTTGGACATTTCACACATATTAAGAAATGTAATTAATTTTTTATAGGAAAGAGATATTATGAGTTGTTTCACAAAATTGTCCTTAATAAATGGTATGGGAAAGATAAATTAAAGAATTGAAAGAAGAGAGTAATAAATAAGTTAAGGGTATAATAGGAAAAATAACATTAATGTTTCGTTGGTATTCTAAAGCGACTTATAATTTGGGACAATTTTTTTAAAAAAAGTGACTTATAATTTGGGACCGTAACTAAATTTAAGTTCCTGCTTTAATGATGAAAATGATGGGGAAGAGACCAAACATCAAAGCCAAGAGTTAGCCACTTTAGTAGTATAAATAATGTTTATCAAGACTTGGTACTCACAGAAGAGTTAGACCTAGGAGGCCTTGGAGTGCTATTGGCCCGTCCCCTCACGCTGAAGAACGATTCAAGATCATTTTCATTTTTTTGCTGGTACATTCTTGCAGCAGCTGCAGCTCTTTCTCGGGCCTCTGCAGCAGCCCTTTCTACAGCAGCACGTTCTGCTTTAACTCGTGCTTCAGCTTCGGTCCTTGCAGCTGCAGCTCTTTCTCGTGCTTCTCTCCCCTTTTCCCCTGCAGCAGCCTTTTCAGCCCTTTTCTTTGCCTCAGCAGCAGCCCTTTCACGGGCTTCAGCTTGTGCCCTCTGAACAGCCGCCCTTTCAGCACGCACTCTAGCTTCTGCATTAGCTTTCTCAACAGCAGCCTTCTCAGCTCTTTGGCGAGCTTCAGCAGCTGCTCTTTCACGTGCTTCTCTAGTAGCTCTTTCCACAGCCTGTCTTTCATTTTCTCTTTCCCTCTCAAGTCTCTGTTGTTCTCTTTCTTTCTCCTTCCTTTCCCTCTCAATTCTTCTTTGCTCTATATCCTCCATCTCCTTTTGCTGCTGCTCATGGTGTGACCTGCTTCTCTCCTCTGACTTGGGAATATGTACTGGTCGAGGAGGAGGTGGTCTTGAAGGTGGTGGAGCAGAAGTTGGTTGTGTAAAAAGACGAATCTCTGATACCGTTAGCCATATATCGTCATGATCTGAGGCCAACTTTTCTTCATAGTTTGGAGACATATCTGCCCGAGAACTGACAGGTCTAAAACCATCATTAACATAAGAAGGGGAAGTAGGCATTTGGCCAGCTACTGGTTTATTAGAACCGGATGAATATTTAGGCATGCCATATGGAGCTTGATGAAACTCCTGATCATGTTGAACAGGAATCTTGTCATGTGTCCGTCTATCAGGACTCTTCACAGACAATTTTTCAATTGATTCTTTATCTCTGGTCCAACCTGAACTTGTGTTTGACCTCAGTGTTGGGGAATTGGTGCCATATCTGCTAGTCCTCTCTGATGAAAATGCTGGTACTGAATTTCCAAGTCCATCAAAAGGATCAGTATCATCATATACTGCACCATTAGAATTTGATGAACTATCATTTTTTGTGCTTCTAGAACTAGTAAATTTACTAATCTCTTCTAATGGGTCTGAAAAGTGGCCTGAGGATGAATCAGTTGGAGCAGTAGCTGATTCAAATATTTTAAAAGGGTCTTCTGTTGCATTGGAGGTTGTTTTAGATGCACTGAAAGTAGATTCTGATGATGAACCAATATCAGGAGTGGGCCTGTGATGAAACGATAAGTTAAAATAATATATTATGATACATCAACAGATCAACTAATACGTGAAAAATAAAGGATCGGATTGTCCCTTTTCGATTATTCTTATTCCCATTCTCTTCATGTTTGTTAAACGTATGCGATGCTTAGGAACAACAAATCCACAAGACTTCAATTCAAATCTCCTAATAGACAAAGCATTACAGAACAGCAAATTCCATAGGTCCGTTTTATAAGCTACCAGAAAAAATGATAAATCTACTTCTTAAATAAAAATGTACAGGAAATAAAAATCATTACGGACATCCCAAAAATAACGACTACTGAAATAAGAACCCTTAAGCTATAAACAAAACATTGAGAATAATCATTTCAGGTATTGAAGTTATAATGTAGGTACAAGATTTCATTGGAATCACTCATGCTTTTTTGTATTAAAATGTTCCTATTTGACTAAAGGGTGTCCATCAATGATGAACCCATTCAAAAATGCCAATGCAAAAATTAAATCACTGAAGAAACTCAGCTCATCAGTGCCTCTGTACCCCTTACAAACTCCTCCAAGATTTATTTCAGTTGTCTACTTTAATGAATAAAATCAGCAAGCATAACTACCTGTTACCTTTCAAACAATGTTATGTTTACTTAGATATCAACTGCATAGATTACCACAAAAAATGATATGATACAAACAACCACATATGGTAAATTCAAAACGAATAAGACATCCCATATTCATGAAAGATCTACTAAACAGCACACAATCTTCACAGCCAAACATACAGTTTTTCGCAAACATAACCAAATACATAATAAGCAAAAAGCAAAGAAGCATCCTCTTTCCCTCCAAACCAACTCTTAATGTTCAGCAAATACCATTATAGCCACTTTTGAGATCCAAACACTAAGATCAATTTCGAAGGTACAAGAAAAAACTCAGACAATAATCTAAGGACGACATTGCAGGCCTGTATTCCTTGTTTAACTGCAAGGATAACCAGCAAATAGATAATATTCTGCAAGTCGTAATATGTTTTATTATATAGTGCAGGTGAACTTGTGAACTTCTATATTCAAGGATAAGAGATTATGGACGACTTAATCCTATATGAAAGCCTCTTAAAAGATAGTGAATGCATGGCATCGGTAGATAAATGACAATTTAAAATTTGAGGAAGACTATAGCCAATGATGTGTCTCCACCACATAAGTTTAAACACAATTATCGGGCCGTTATTATTCTAAAATGCATTGATTCTCCAATGGAGCCAATCTCTAACAAATATTTCACCAAAAGCTTTTAAACCCTTCATCAGAACATTCATTTTTATTTTAGTAAATAGGTGAATGAGGCATGACCTTGGTCTATTTTTCAGTTAATCCCAGCATCTCACACTCATTACATAGTTATAATCTCACAGTTTGACATGTTATTTTAACACACGAATAGGTTTTCACCTATGTAACACCGACACTTATAGAAGGCATGTCTGGTGTCTAACACGTGTCATTGTCAAACACCGGCATGACACCAACAAATATGATTACATTCAATTAGTTCAGCTTTTCAATTCTTACAAGTGTCGATGTGTGAGTATGGTGTTTCATAAATTTTCACACATATCGATAAACCTCAACCTCAGGTTTCAGTCTCACTACATAGCCTTCACTAGATCATACGCTATCGTTGCTTCAAATGCAAGCAAAAAAAAAAATCAATAAATAAACTATACTTTAAACTAAAATGCATTTGATCATGCATGTAAAGTACATTACAAACAAGCTTAGTTAAAAAGTTACGGTCAGTAACCACACCTTTGACGGGAGGACTTGCTATTCCCAAATCCATTGATCAAATCATCAAAATCACCGACACCTCTCTCATTCTTCACTGTTTTCTTTGAATGACCGAATCCACCGAGAAGATCATCAAACGCAGCGGCACTTCCATCATCGTCGTCGTAAAGAGGTTTATCATAAACAGGCGAGTTGACGGACATGGAAGCGAAACCGGAGGTGCTACGAGAGATGGGATTGGAATTGAAGAGATCGGAATCATGATTGGAAGAGTGAAAGGATCGGGAATGTGAATCGAAGTTGAGAGAGGAAGTTTTGGTGAAATTGGAAGATCCTTTGGATGATGATGACATTGGTGCAGATTTGCCTTGAGGTTTCAAACCGAATTCAGTAGCTAATAAACGATCGAAATCGTTCATTGTGAGATCTGGTGAACGGTGGTTTCCTCCGTGTACGGTGGTCGGTGGATCAGCAGTTATAGGAAGAGAAGGAGGGAATAGTTTTATTCAATTTCACTTCTTTCGCGTTTTTTTTTTTTGTTGCTTACTCTCTTTTATTTCTTCTAAAGTAGTGGGTTGATTAGGCAATGGTGATTCGGTTTTTATTCACAACTCACAAGTATGTTTCCTTCAATTTCTTAGCCTGATTGATTGATTGATCAAAGCTTCCTCAATCTCTGCATTTTACCATTCAAGGGAATTTCATTTCATTTTTGTGTTTTAATTCTATATTGCTTTGCTGCCGTTTTTGTAAGAAATAAACAATTACCTATATTAACGGCATTTGTTTTGGGGGTGGTATATGATATTATTACAGTCATTTGTAAGAAAATAATGGATCACTTTGGTCTCTAAATTTAGATAAATTACAAAATAGTCCTTAAATGTAGACTCCATTAGTCACTTTAGTCCATAAAATTGACAAACAGAGACTACATTCAGGAACTGTTTTGCAATTTCTCTGCACTCAGGGACTAAAGTGACCACTCGTTTCCCATTCAGAGACTAAAGTGACTAATTCCCCGATATTATTTAATGGGTATTTTTTTTTAGGGAAAATTATTTATTTAATAGGTAGTGAGTTTGGAGCACAAATTAAAAAATTGAAACTTTTTATTTTTTAAAAGTTAAATAAAGTATTTTTCATTATTTTTCAATACAATATTCATATGTTAATTTTCTTAACAAAACCTTGTATGGATGCTCTTTAGCATTTTCTTTATTTAATTACTGTCCAAAAGATCTTATACTTTTCTTTATCACATTTAAAGGTTAAATAAGTTGTTATAAAAATATCTCAAATTTTATTTTCAGTGCTATTAAAATTTGAAAATAAGTTATGGTCCTTAAATTTTATTTTTACCACTTCATCACATGTGGATTATCATCGTATATAATTCTCTCAAATTAAAAATATCGACTTCTCCCTAATTTTAAAATTAAGGTTCTTGTTGCTTTAAAGAGAATCATGATTTCATCTTCATTTGTGTGCTAGTGTAGGATGAATGCTTCTAGAAATCTATCAACAATCATGGACGACTGAGCTTCTCCCTAATTTCAGAGTTAAGGTTCTCTTGATGCTTTATAGAGACATTGCCATTTTATGCACTACTAGCACAACTACCAACCTAGGGAGAGGTTCTGCAGTTGAAGCCTCGAAGGCACTACATGCTAAGTTGTTGGTTCTTACAATTTTGTCAATATAGAAAGGGACGGAAGATAGGTTTTGTTGGTTTTCCTTTGACACAACGCACAAATTATGAATGAGTTGGGCATCATTATTAGAGAAAACAATAATGAACTTGCATAACTTAATGGATACAACAGAAGATGCCCGGAAAAGAGAAATTACAACTTCATCATAAGAGGAGTTGAGACTAAAACATGATCATCTAACAAAAAAAGACTAATTTGGACAAAGCTCGTATAAAATCAAAGAAGACGCTAAGTCCATACGATCAGCTGATTCAATGATCTATCATAACTCCAAGATCTTGCCAATACTTAACTATTCAAGCATTGCCACTTAAACAACAGCCAGCAACTCCCAACTGGTTTATCTGTATACATTCTGGGTAGCTACTTTTTGGCTAAGTCCTATTTTCTCCACTTTCTTTTCCTTGGAACACAAGGCATAATCATAATACAGCTTGAAATAAAAAATTAACACTACGATGTCGTAAATGTATTTTTTGCTGCTTAATAATATAATATATATAGAAGAGTGACACCACATGCAATATTTCTCATAATGTGGGATATCTTTTACTTTACAATAATTATGTTAATAGCCAAAATGATAAAAGTGGAAGCTCATCCCCACGGGACTGATGAGGCAGAGACATTGATTGGATGCATCATTCATGTCAAATGGAGATTTTGTAGTAATATCAAACTCGGATCCGTTTGACATCGCTTTCTGGGACACTAAGGTCCAGCCTATCTAAACTGCCTGAGTTAGCCACCGGCGCCTGCCAAATCATACAAGTTTATAATATTAGCATGAAATGTGTGTCTCTCATACCAAGGCATGTTTTTATTGACTTGTTTGAGCTTATCTACAAGCATAAGCACTTGTGACACTGTTTGAGAGAACTTATGAAAACTGTTCGTGACATTTATAATCTGTTTTCAGCTTGTTTTCATAAGCTCTCTGAGCTATCTTATGAAAACAACTTATAGATTATATAAAAAATATTTTTATTTTATTTTATCTTGAGTTGTAGAAATAGCTTATTCATAAGCACTTATACTACAAGCTGCAAAATAAGTTGTCAATCAAAACATGGTCCAAGTCAAATGACCTTGTTGTATACTCCTAAAGTTCTCATAATACAGATAGTCCCCACAAGTTGATGTTATCTTTTTCTTTCTAGGTTTCTTAAACTATGAGCAAAATTGTTCCTACTAACATACTTTAGTCACCCTTCAGTCTTAAGTTTAGAAGTACTGTATGCTAAAACGAGACACTTACAGCTTCATCTGGTACAACTGCATATCTCTCGGCTAAGGAGGCCAAGGTTTTTCCTATTTAGGGGAAAAATACAACAGTTAGCATAGTGCAAAGTGTATAAACAAAATAAACAAAAAATTGAAAGATAGAAATCTAAATTGTACTATGAAATGGTACTAATATCAGGTCACGGCAAAAAATATAATACAAAGGAAAACATCATTGATGAGCAGAATAAAGCACCTGATAATTGATCTGTGTTTGAAGATTCTATGCGCTGCCCACAAGATCCATCAACACTCAAAGCCTCAATAATCTTTGGATAATTCCTACAAATCCAAAAAACGACTCTATTAACTAAAGATATTAACGAAATGCACCCAATACTTGAGTTTAAGGCTATGTTTCTAGTTAAATTAACATAGTCATAGTTGCCACAAAATAAAGGTAGTGCCACGAACAAATTAACTGTTTCACCTTTGAAATGTATTTTTACAACCAAAATAAAAGAATGTCTCCTAAGTGAGTTCATAAAAAATATGAAGAAAAAAAAAACCAATAAAGTAAAAGATGAATGTCTACCTAATATTCCCAATAATATTACTAGGTTTAGAAGCAATTACCAGTCAATGGTGTCCCCAATTCCAAGTTGCCCATTTGTGCCTCTTCCCCAAGAATATACATTGTCTTTTTCGGTAACAGCAATTGTGTGTCTCCAACCACATGAGATTTGAGCTACTTTCTGTCAAACCAAACAAAAGCATGCAGAAATAAAAATTAAAGAGTTGGCGATAATTTAAACAATAAAAAATCGACTTTTAGAGAGATTTTAACAAATTTTGAAACGGAATAAATAATGAGACGAAGAGTAACGGACTTTCAACTTTCAGGTACCTGATCATGGGGAAATTTCACTTGCACAGGAGAGCAGCGATCAACATTGTCACCAACTCCAACTTGTCCAAACTAAAATCAAAGGAGAAATAGGTGATGAGACAATTTTCGAAGCGCGTGATTGTTTTTATATATAGAATAAAATCTCACGCCATCTTTCTAATTAAAGCAGCATATATTTTAGTTCTCTGCATACATAATGTGCATTCTTTATTCAGTCACCGAATGTAACCCTTTGTTGTGTTTGTAAATCAACAAATATTTCTAGTTACAACACAAACTTTCACATTATATGAGGAACATAAAAAATAAAAATACTGTCAACCTTATTCCAGCCCCATCCATAAAGCTGTCCACCGGTTGTGAGTGCCATGGTATGCCTCCAACCACCTGATACCTGAAAGAATATAAGTAAAATTCAGCAACAGAATAAACACAACTATAACTAACCACTTTATCTAACACCAAATACATTGCACCCAGTTTGCAAGTTCTAAGATAGGAAAAAAAAATTGTGGGAACAATTTTTGCTAGTCTTTTACAACCAGCCAAAACCATATGCAATAAAAAGGTGGATTAAAAACAAAACAGTGTGGCACTGGCACATATACGGTGGAAGATAAGACCAACTGAACAACCAGGGCGAAGGGAAACCCCAATGCAACCTAAAAATATGATAAATTGCCACCCGGGCACCAACTGCTTAAAATTAAAGGACTACCTGACAAATTAACTTATCACTAAAGGCTTGAAGTTTGTGAGGCACAAGATGATCCTCACAATCTCCATGTCCCAGTTGGCCATATTTGCTCCATCCATATGTGTATAGTTCACCAGACGATGAAACAGATATTGTATGCCGCCATCCACAAGCAACCAAGACCATCTTGTCACACTGCAACTTTTAACAAGCAAGACTTAGGCAATAAGGGGTAAACTAAATATTTTCCATCTATTAGTATGCATGTACAAAATTGTTCATTAATCTTAACATTTTCTATGACAAGTGAATTTCTCGAATGCTGATTCTAATATTAAAGTAAACAGCAAGTCAAACTTTTGTCAAAAATCAAACATTATATTGCAATTTTTCCAAATTCCAATCAATGTATCATATTCTAATCAGAAAAGGCAAGATGATACTAGTCTGAGGACATACATCAACAGAAACTTTCTCTGGAATACATCGATCATTTCTATCTCCCAATCCCAAGTTTCCGTATCGTCCCCAACCCCATCCATACAACTCTCCATTTTCAGTGATGGCCACACTATGTTCAGCACCAGCAGCAACCATTTTGATAGGTATTCCCTACAACATCAAAATTTACATGAGCCCAGTAGACAGTGGTATAATTAGTTTGATCATTTGATGCATTATATTTTGATGTTCAATGCATAAATAAAAAATGTTCATGACAAGATTGCAATATCAGTTTCTTTTTTGGCTCTTAGCCAGCTTCTTTCTTTTGTGTGTTTAAATGGAGAACACTTCTGTAAACCGTAATATAAAGTTGTTAAGATTTACAAATGCTTCCTGAAGACTGAGAGATCAGTTGGTCAAGTTCTCTGCCATTCAGTTCCAAGAGTCTTAGCCAATAGAAAAAGAGCAAGATAAAGCAGGGGGAGTGGGAGTTGCAAACCTCAAAATGGAAAAACACACATTATGACGGTTAGTATTGTTTTGTGCGAGGTTTCTTTGAGGATCTAGCACATGTTTAAATAGCTAGTGGACTAGGTTTGCCCATCATGCTACTCCTCCACAAAGGACTTATGTGACCAATAGAAAATAGATTGAGGATGTTTATTTCTATTTGTTTAGTGTAAGGACTGATGTGAAAAACATTGCAATGAGTACAAAAACTGTAGTTTACACCCATAGATAGTCAGTAGCTATGCCCTGGCTCTTATCATTTTTAACTGGATCTAGGCCAAGGTAAAGAACAAATAGAGAAGAGATGAACTTTGCCCCTATTTAAGCTATGCCCTGGCTCTCTTATCTGAATCAGTGGCTCTCCTCTCTTCTGCTTTTTCCCCCTATTTGAGCTATGCCCTGCTCCTGCAACTTTCATCTGTCTAACCATCTAAAAGTTTTGATTGTCTTATTCCATCTAGCTAATCTAAATGTTCTAGGTATTTTGTCTCACTCCTGTCGGCTTCCCTTTTCCATCCATCCACGATCTCATCAAAGACAGAGAGTTAATATATCCGTTTTAAACTTGCTTTGAAAGTAACTTGCCATTGTGTATTGATTGATTATTGAATACTAGCTCATTAATTTTTATTTATTATTGGTAACCTTGATGAATATCTCCGAAAGAGTACCTGGAATGTTTGAATCTTTAGTGGCACAAGGGAGTCCTCTGTGGTGCCAAGTCCAAGTTGACCATTTTGATTCCGCCCCCAACTTCAATGAGCAGAGATAAAAGGAGAAAAAAAATACAAAGGTCAGACAAAATGAGAATGAACCAACTGATTTCATGATGCAGATGACTTGTGGCTAGTACTTCCAAACAACCGACGGAAGACTGATTTATCCTCACAGAATAAAACAAGGACTTCAATATGCATTGATACCTTTAAAAATGGAATATTGAATTATTTCTTAGATGCATG
>Ga0315915_1000040_pt1 | contig 80855 bp, 46 predicted proteins | sample MpolbnodulesMG_FD_207738 | JGI IMG/M metagenome (GOLD analysis project Ga0315915, IMG submission 207738) | Medicago polymorpha root nodule microbial communities from Los Angeles, California, United States - branched nodules | ecosystem: Host-associated > Plants > Roots > Nodule | place: USA... | reverse complement strand
TTTAGTAAAATATATATTTGATCAAGTGTACAGACCACTACAAAAGAGCACTATGGGAGCATACTTGTGACTAGTAAGGAGTTTTTTGTGCACTGTCACAACTGTTTGAAGTTTGACACAATAGTGTAACAATGACTAAGTAATGTTTGTAAAACGTAGATTGATGGAAAATCACGGCAAAAACCACGTTAACATAGAAGTTAGTATTTGGAGCTTCTTAAAATCACAGCAAAAACGCATCAAAAAACGTGCAAACGTGCTTCTGTGTGTTACAAACGGGAAACCAAACATACACTAAGAACTCATTAATTAAATAACAAACAACATAATTTAACTTATGCATGTTAATTAATTTTAACAAGATTGGTGGTACCTGTAATATAGTATGACTGTGACTGCTGCTGAATATTTGGGATGACAACTTCTGTCCTCAAATTATCAAGATCTTGTAGATAATTTGAGCAATATGTATTATAAATGGTAGTAGAATCAATAATACCATTCTTATGATTCCCATGATGAAGATGATGATAATCTACTGCATTATGATCAGGTGTTTCTGCTCTAACTTTCCCTTGAGGTGGCACTTGCACCAATTGGTTTTGGTGATCTCTAAACATCTTAAGTTCATCAAATACTCTTTTATACTCATTGTAAACTTTTGTATACTCTCCATAAGAACCATTTATTGGATCCCTTTGCCTAGAGAGTGCTTCCCATATCAATGAATCCACAACTTTTCTTCTATCTCCCTCTTGAGCATTCCTTACAAACTTTGTTATGTTGCTAACACCAAACACTTTGTGCACTGCTTTGAATTCTCTACTTCTGCTTGATGGAAAGTATGGTGCTAATATGCAATTTTCACTGCATTTTTTCCTTTGATGCTTGCATGCTGCACATGCTTGATGCACCCCGTTATTATTACTAATAATATTTCTCTGCATCCTACAAGGAGATTTAAAGTAAATTTGATATATAAGATAATAATCATATAATTAATAGAATGTATTAAAATATTTGTTTTAGAAAAAAGAGAGTTTGGTTTACTAACGAATGCACCATCAAACATGCTAAAAATTATCTATACCCTCAATATTGAAGGGATTTAGAGGACAGATAATACATGTTTAAAATATTTTACATGTATTGACCTAACAAGTTTTTATTTATTTTTTGACAAATCATAACATGAAAGTTGGGAAATTTTCCTTCTATTACAAAACCTCTTGATTCTCATTATAAATTAACAAAGAGGGGAACTTTATCTGCTGCCCTTCTTCACCATTTATATCAACCAAACAAAATATATTTAATTAAATGCACCCCATAAACTAACTTTTCCTCTCACCATTCATAGACATTCATCTTTTTAAATATACATCCCTTTTTTTTTTACACATCTTCCTCTAAATCTATACATCAATATACTATTACTGTTCGTAACTCTTGTTTATGAGTTTTGTAACTTTGTTGGTATTGTTAAATATATGCATGCGATTATTGAAAAAGAAGAAACAAAGAATATGAGAAGAATTGAAGAGTGTGACACTGTGCTTAATTACATAAGATGGAACACATGCCAAAGGCCCACATATAATTAAAGAGAATCTAAATTTGTTAATGCATGCTCTTATAATACATATCTAAAAAAAGCACCACAAAACAGAAATTGAAGTAGAATAATTCAAGATACAAACCTCTGAAAATAGTTATTGCGTTCAAACAAATGAAAAATCATGAATAAGTATAAATAACATATACCTGTTAAGTATATAAAAAGCAGAATTGTTGAGTGTTGGAGAAGCACGGAAAGATTGCTATGGTACGTGACTCTTGGAGTGATGATTATTTAAATGGTGAATGGAAGAATAAGAATTATATAAAGATGAAGTTTGTTTAGGAGATAATCACGTATTTATGCTGTTGTTAATCCGAAAAATAAGATACAAATACCAACTAAATCGTAACAAGAACTTTCAAGAAAAAAGAAACTAACTCTGGATACTGTTCCGCTACTTCTGCACTTCGCTTTTGTACTCGGATTATGGTGTTTTTGTTACAAATCTTGGATTATGTTTTTTTAACAAATAAAATAAAACATTAATAAACCTAATATTTAAACTCCTTCAACAAAAATAAACCTAATATTTAAATACTAACTTTTCAAATAAATGTTGTGTATTTGCTTCAGACTGGGCCAACAAAAATAAACCTAATATTTAACCTAACAAAAATCTGGTTAATGCATTATCATAAAAAATATTGTACGAGAAGTGAAAGTAGACAACACCAAACAGATTACCTGAGGCTCATCATCTGAGTCATCACTTAGCCAGTCAATTCCAGAGGCCACTGCCTCGGCTTTCTTTCTCTCCTTCTCAATTGCCTTTTTCTGGAGCAACTTTTTTGCCCTTGAAGCTTTCGACCTAATTGAATAAAACAATGTAAGAGGGATTCTTTTCACTTTGTGAGCAAATGAAGTGAGGACTAAGAACATGCAAAAATGTCCACTACTCTAGTATAGTATATGTAGACTAAACAATCATCACTTACAAGTTATAGTATATCTAGACTAAACAATCATCAACAAAATCAATTAATTAGAACTATTGGGAAAAATTCAAGCCCCGCATAGAATAGAGATAACACCTGATAAGTGTTTATAAAGAGTGGCACCCCTCCCATTACAAACCAGATCAGTACAATTGGAAATGTGATTACACAATGTGAGAAGCAACACTCACAGATCAGATGATGAGGTTATGGGCCTGAATCCTCGAATTTGTTTCTGGAACATTCAGTACCCTTACTCTTTTCTCAAGATCCCTTATGGAGAGACGCCTTTTTGATTGGCCCTGCAGCAACAACCAGTAAGGATGTATTCCTTTTTTTTTTCCTTCATAAAAGTATGGGTAGTGTTAACTTGTGCCCTTAGGGCACATGCTAAGAAACCCAAAAGAAGAAATACTCTCTAAAATTTTGTGCATTCAATTCATTAAAAAGTTAAAGATTAAATGCAATGAACACATTCCAATAAATTATTTCTATATTTGAATCATTAACTTGTCCCTTGAGGGCACAAGTTAGCATTTCCCTAAAAGTATTAGTTATAAAAGCAGGAAAAAGGAGTACATATTTAGAGAGGTCAGAAATCTCATAGTATTCAAAAACAAACTTAAAACAGTGACTTCAAATAGCTGAATAATGGAAACAACATGCTCAATATTCTTACACATATTCATTAAATATAAAATGTTGAGTTGTATTTGCAACACTCAAGGTAGTCAAAATTGAGATCCGACCAAAGACCAGAAGTCAAGATCGTAAATCAAGGAATCGTAACACGGATTATAAGATCCTACCATAAATATTAAAATATATTTTAATATAAACATATGATGATATATTAATTATTAATAGTATAAAAATGTAAATATAATTTCAGTTAGAATATATTTAATAGTCTATGTTTGTCACAAAAAAAAAAATCAATAGTTTATGGGTTATTTTACGATCAATGTTTTAAGGAATCCATAAATAGAAATTGTCTCTTGAAAATATAAGTTGTTACTTTGATCAAGTAATAATTATACCTCTGTTTTGTAAAAACTTACTTGTTTTGGTTGCATAACCAATTCCCTTGGGGCACTCTTTAGCATTCTCCATGTTTTAATATATGTCATTGTTATTATGAAAAGGAAATTAACTTTCTAAAATAAAACATAATAATATGTAAAAAGAAAGTACCCAACAGTTTTTTTTTTCCAATTATGTTGCCTCTCCCTCGTTTATGAGAAAAATAAGACTTCTTGGAAATCAGGGAGTTTTTTTCTTCTCCCTAGAATAACCTTTATCTTTTCCCATGAGAACTATTTGCTTCCCACTCACTTGTTTGGTCCCCAGAACAAGCCTTTCTGAAAAAGACCAAAAAAACCTGTTCGGACAGTAAGAAGCAGAGGGCAGTTCACAGAAGCTAGAGGAAGACACAGGCAGGTGAAGGAGAGAGGGTCTGCGTTAGAGACAATATTTGAGGGAGAAAAAGTTTGGGGCATGTTGCACAAGAATTTATGGGTACGATTCTGCTTAGTCACAAACTCAAGTAAGACCTCCAAGATCATGGAAGCGTACGATTCTACGTCCCAGATCGCGATTCTGACTACCTTGGCAACACTCACTCTAAAACTCGCTTTCCAACACTCACTCTCTTATTGAGTGAAATTTATGTGGGTATTACCACTTAATGAGGGAATCATTGCCTAAATGGTGGAACCCTTGTGAATTTCACCCAATAAGAGAGTGAATGTCGGAGAGAGTGTATGAGTGAGTGTTGGTAGCACTTCACTAAAATGTTATAGAGCCTGCAGCCAAAAGCTTAAGCTCTCAAAACGTGTTGGTCCTGCACACATTATCAAAGACTTCATGTTGCACTTGTTCTTTTTATTATATCTTAATCCCAGAAAAATGTTTTAGGGAAGCTATGTTTAGTCCTTGCTTCAAGCTCAAAGAGCTTTCATTTGAGGTGGTGTATTAGAGACGTGAACACTCTAAGGCTAGCACCGGGCAGGTAAAGCTCCTTGAATAAACCGGAAGTAATAGGACCAAAGAGAGGCCATAAACTCAATGCCATCACAAAAAGTGCAAGTGCAAAGAGACATGCTTGATAAAAATCAATGTAGACATTCTTATCCAAACCAAATACCCCATAGAAATAAAACTGAAAAAAGGGACCAGTCACTTCATGACTGATAAGATCACCTTATACTTAAGGAGCTAGAGAACCAAATGGAAGCTGTTGAAGTTTATGGTACAAGTATGAATAGGATTAAAAGAAATGAGAATACGGGATGTCTGTGTCATTCTTCAGTACCCTCAAGACCACGAGCTAAGATGGCAGCCTAAGTAGAAAACCTTTCCTTTGCATGATTTCATAAAACAAAATCTAACTGACTGACCACCCATAACATAACATTCTCATATAACTTTAAGGACCAAAAACCTGATATCACTTCCTCAATTAATTGCAAAACTAAAACATATAACCCTTCTTAAAGCATGATTATCATCAACCTTAGGTTTCACACTTTCACTAGCTAGCAAACGACAACAAACCCTTTCCAACAAGCAGGGAAGATGCCAGTCTTCTTTTCAAAACCAAAATCCAAACCCAATAAATGCAACTAATTCACAAGTCTCCAGCTGAACCTTTTTAACCGAGCAATCAAATTTTGTAAGATCTAGATGAAATCATTTAGTTTTTTCAACAGGTTAAATTTGAACTGAGCATGCATGTACACGGGTGTTTGTGACCACTCGTATATCTATGTTCAACTCTGTGTGTGAATGTGCTTGTATGAAAGCAGGAGCAAGAGTGTATGCATAAATATAGTTTTTCAAATATTACCTTTCGTCTAGGAGCTGGAACATGCAGAGATTCGTGTACCAAAGGGAGACTTACATTCACAAAATCATTAAGCATCCCTCTAATCTGAAAAATGTTACAGAGCTTAAGTTTTATTCTCACATCAACCCACCATCTATTTGACTTTTCAGAATGCGCTTCACCAGAGTCTGCAAGTACCTCACCATTAGTATCTCCATGGAAGAACTTCGATCACAAAAAAAGAAAACATTTTTACAAGTACCAGAATCCTTTGGAGGAGACAACAAGGAAATGGCTTCATTTTCTTTCCCCTCCTCAACTAGAAGGGAAGCCAAAGCTATGCGTGCTTCAACATCGTCTTGTAGTGTTTCTAGGGCTGAAACAAAGTCTTCATTAGAACTGAAGAATACGAAGAAGAAGAAAAGTGAAAAAAAAAGAAAAAAAAAGCAAAGACTATTCAAGCGAAGTAATAATCAGAAATCAAAGAGTATTGCAGCATCTATTGTAAAATAGCATGCCTGTGTCAAAAGAGTGTGCAACCCCGATGCACCCCCTTTTGACTCTCTTTTTTCTATTTCCTTTTTATCCTATCACAAAAAGAGGTTTCAAAGATGTTGCAGTAAAAAAATTAAGAACGTTAGCTGCAAGACTTGAATCTTCCGAATTCTCGAGAAAACTCCCCCAAGAAAAAGGTTGGTAACGAAACTCAAAGATGTTGTTGGGAACTGTTTGTAACCACAACGACTGGAGATAAAGCCAAAGTAGTCTTTATAAGGCCTGAGCAATCCTCGTATTAGAGATGTAGTTTAGCTTCAAGTAGAACTAGTCCTATAGTAGTATATATAGTTGTAACCACCCCATTAGTGGGCTAATTCAATCACTTTGTAATATCATATTTTACTATCAATACAACACTTTCATAGCTTTTCTCTCATTCCTTCCATGGATGTCAAGTTTACTAACATGGTATCAGAGCCTCTCCAAGATCCATTGGGCCACCTGCTATCAGGTTTCCGCTATTGGGCCACCCACCATTTATGTCCACGAACCAAGCCCAATAGTGTTGGTCGTGAGGGGGAGTGTTAATAGTCCCACATCGGATAGGTGATGGCCTGACAATGTGTTTATAAGTGGGGGCAATCCTTACCTCACAAGCCGGTTTTGTGGGGTTGTATTAGGCCCAACCAAGCCTTTCATGCATTGCTCATATTCCTGGATGTTATAGAAGTTTTTTGGTCTCTGTCCACTTATTGTTTGCCTATGGTTTTGTTGTTACTGCTTGGCAAATATGAGTTGAAGACTTGCATCAAGCTTCTTCCTCTTAGTGGTTTCCATGTTGTTGCCTACCTTTCTTGGAGTTTTAGTTCTGTTTTGAAGTTCATTCTGTGATTTTCTTCTTCATATTTCTTATTAGCCTATGATGGCTTTGATTCTTGTCATGTGCTTCTGTTCATGATGGTTAAGACATGTTGATATGCTTATGTCATGAATGGTTAAGCGTTCTTGTGCTTCTGTCTTGAGTTATTGAGAACTCTTGATGGTTAAGCGTTGTGCCTTTTATGGCTTTGTCGATGTTGGCTTCTACCGGATGGTGGTTAAGCGTTGCTTTGTTGCTTCTTCCTCCAAGTGGTTACTTCATCGTTGTATTAACTGAAGCTAATGAGAAACACAAAAAATAACAATATATTGACAAGCTTTGGAAAGAGGGGAGGGGGGGTGTGCTGGAATACAAAGACAATAACCTAAAATATAATTTGATTTACGTTTGCAAAAGAAAAAAAGGGTTTTTAATTAGAAAGCTAAAAAGATGGCATAACAGAATACAGGAGGTCTAGTTCAAAAAACTGAAACAACATGAAAAAAAATCTCCTCAACATAAAAAATCAAAACAAATTATGTGAATCTCTTTCAAACCTCAAAAATGATATACAAGATGGAGATAATTTCATGGATAATAACAAACTTTGTTACCTGTAACATCATACAGGTTATATTCAAAGCTCTATTTAAGAAGGTGGGGAAAAAAAACATCCACAACACAGAAAAATATGAAAGTTAATAGCAAATGTCTTTAAAAAAAATTCAGACTTTGGAAGTGCTAGACTTCATGGGCATAACATCATGATTAACAAGCGGAAGGAGAGAAATAAAAGCTAATCAAGAAAGTCCCAACTCAATACCCATTCATGATACCCTCAAATATCAATAAACCTAACATTATATTATGAGGTTCAAGCAAGTAATATTAAGCAATCCAGTGATCAAGCAAATCAAATTTAATTCAATTAGAAATATGCATGCAATGCACCTGAGCGATTTCCATGTTTCCAAGATGAACATGGCAGATTCCAGCTTTAACTTTCAAATTTAAGGGCAATTCTTTCCCAACCACTTGAGATTGTTCTATGAACTGAAGAGCTCTGTCGTGCGCCTTAATTTCCATCAATATGGCACCAAGTAGATCAACTACACTTGCATTTACTCCATCTGGTTATAGTCTTCGAGAATGCAAAATGAGCGCTCAACTTGACCACACTTTTGGTAGAACTAAAAGTAAGCAGTAAAATTCTTTCAAATTTCAATATTGAAAGTCAACCGCCACATGTATATATAAAATGAGCTTTTCCTATTGAACAGTATTCTAAAGCGTGACTCCAGCAGAAGAAAAACCAGTTTTGCCAATGATAAATACTGGCAGGACAAAATTCCAACACAATATAGTTATATCCTGATTTCACGACAAAAGTGGTTGGCCTCCCCAACTTAAGCAAAAAAGTAGTGACTCAAGCAATCATGGGGCCCTAATTTTGTCCCTGAAGTATTTGAAGCAGTCCAACTTTTTCTCTGGTTTTCATATTTTGATTGTGTTGGGCTAAAGCTCTAATTTCATTATTGTATAGCCTAATGCTTCTTATAAAAATTATAAAAAATAAAAAAAATATGTTATGATCAACAGATTTTGCATGTAAATCTATTTTGAAATTCAAATTATGCTTCCTCAAACATCACCTTTTCCCAAATGGCCACCCACTACAATAATGCCAACTCAACCCCTGGTAATAGGCTATAATTATAGATACAGGAACAAGAAAGTTATGTGCATTATATAGCATCAGAGAGGCCAATCCTATATTGCATATAATCATTAACTAAACAAACAAAACTAGCAAAGCATAAAATCTATAGAAAATTGAATGCATTTTCATGCCAAATCCAGCTCAAAAGAAAAAGACTAACCTTAGCTGCTTCTTTTAGTGCATCATCTTCACGACAAAGTTGATGTATTTGTTCATATGCCTCAGCAGCTTTTTGATAATTTTGACTTTCAGCATAAAGCAATGCTTGATGCCTTCTAAGACTAATATCTTGGGGGTCTGCTTTTATTGCTTTTGAAATACAATAACTGGCTTGACCAGCATCACCTTGTTTTCTGTATTTGAAAATGATTCCCAACTTAGTAACTAACCATTTCTTCCATATATAAACTGATTGTTTAAAATGAAAGCATGCACGAACTTAGTATTGTTAGAAAATGACAAACTCCAACGACATCAAAACTTTTTTGTCATTTTAGGGTAACTGGAGAATCTCATAGAAAATGAAGGAAGGCGATTGCGAGTTTGATTCTGTAACAATCACCGATATAGATATATAGTAGAAAAAAAGTTATCAGTTAAATTCAGTTACAAGGCAGTTAGCGCATTTACAACAAAAATCCAATTTGCCAATTATAATTGTAATTAATAACTAATCAGGGATTCTACAGCTAATCAAAATATCACATTTGACCAATTACAAAAGTCAAGTGACTAATTATGATTATGATGACAATCATAAAAGGTACAAAATTATTGTTGGCCAAAGTCAGAATGTGGATAAGTATTCAATCATCAGAAATGAAGCATAATATATCTCGTGTATCTAGGAGAAATAAGGAAGTAAATGGTGATATTATTAGTTTGAAGATATACAGCAAAACAATTATTAAGTAGTTAATTTAATTGTGCAATAGGGTAGTTATATGTTATAGCAGTTATTTAGGAGTTACATAAATGTACGTGGGATAATTGTAGGGGGTATTTGGGCAGTTTAGCATACTTTTTTTTTCTTTTGCATGAGACGGAACTATTTTCTCAGAGGAAAGCCTCGGCTCTAAGGCTGGCAGGGAACTTCATCTACTAGATATTGTGTACTCAGTTGAATTCAATGAGGTTTCTGTTACAAACCTTATCATTGATCCAACCTGCCGAATATGAGAGGGGTTGTTTGATCACAGTAGATACTACTACGATACACAAGTAGTAAACTATATCATCCCGCAAAGTGGAGTTTGCTACCTAAATCAAATAACGAATAGTATTTTAAATGTTCGTAATGGAACCATCATGGCAGATCTTTAACGACCGCCATAGGTAGTTTGTGATGGGATGCCAGCCATGACGGCACCACAGGCCAAAATGGCGTGTTAATATGGCAGATTTTTGGCCTTTCTCCATTGACAACACTGACAAGTGACAACTGAAGAATTTTCTTTAAATCATGCCAAATTACAAAACATTTGAATCTAACTTTTGAAAAAACAGTGATTAACTCCGATGAAGTAAACATAGTGAAGGGGTATTTTCAGTGCAAAATGAAGTTGTTATAAACCATATGTTCCATTAATATACACCGTACACACAAATTATTTATTTCGACGATGCATTACTCAGATGCAATTTTATCATCTTTCATTATTAGAGTGATGTAGCTAATACTTCCACAAAAGTAACTTTAAAGAAATAACAATTGAAACAAAAATGAATAACCATCTTACATGGACCACACAAAGAGCCTTTCCCAAAGTGATGAATCTTTTGGAGTCAAATGAGCATAAATCATGTAAAAACCCATTTCATTTTCATGATCCCCAATTGCACCATGGACAGCTCCAAGGATGTGATACGGGTCAGGTAAATTTGGTTCCAGCCTGACAACTTCATGCAACACATCTATAGCCTACAAAAAAGCCAACACAACAATGTATAACTAATTTGCAAAAAGCTAACATAACAGTATTATGTTAAAGTATATCAAGCTTAAACAAACACATAAACTGTGTAAAATCAGAAAAATTTAACATCAAGCTCTAATGGAATCTAACATTAACAGTTCCGCATAATGAAAGCTGAACCAAATAAAAATGGGTACTCTTAGAAATTTGTATTGGGTCTAACTCAACCCTACAAAACCAACTTGAAAGGTGAAAGATGTCTCTCACTTATACATACTTCTTTTTCAGGCCAGATCACATCTGATGTGCCTGTGAGACTCTCAACACGCTTCTCTTACGCCTAAGACTAGACATCTGGAGCGTGACTTGAGGTGGTCTAGTAATGGATGTCCCGTCGGATTTGGATAGGCACTAAAACATCTTATAATTTGTCTTTGGCCAAATTCAACCCTACAAAACCATCTTGTAACATGAGGAATGTCTCCAATTTATAAATATCTTTCAGGCTATATATATCTGACATGGGACTTTCAGCAAGTACTGTTTAAAAAGCATTTCAGTAGACAGGAACGCAACCCGTAGCTATGTGTTGTTGTTGGAGGAAACTTCCTCTCGTCAGAAAGGTAAACGTTGTGTTGTAGCAAGATCAAAAGTGGATTAGTGTGAATACGTAGTCAATTTGATGAACTTGGGTTTTGATATAAACTGAACAACAAACTTGTATGTGAAAACCTATAGATTGTTAGACCACAGAATAGTGTACCGTGTCATAACGGCGACTCGTATAGTGCATGAGGGCATCACCGAACATTTGTGATATCTTTTCGTCAAGTTTCTTCTTTGATCCTTTTTGCCTACCTCTTTTTTTTACCGCTTCTAGAATATAAACAACATTGAAAAGGTGAAAGTAAGTTATGTTAAAGGCAAATAATCAAGTGAATCCATAACATGTAATTGAGAATGCTCATCTTTTTCACCCTCTAATCTAAATCCTTTCAAGGGAAAATGAACATGAGAAAATGAAGGACCAACATCGTACAAAGAAAGAGGTGTAAAAGTAAAGTAGTAAAGACCTCACATCTCAAGCAGAAAATTAACAAAAACAAGGAATAAGAAACACATAAAAAAATGCCGCAAAGTCACCTGGCATGTAAAAATAGAAACTCTCCAGAAAAAACTAGGATTGGATAAATGTAATTGGCAGGAACGTAAAACAATTTTCTTCCAAAATTATAATACAAAATGCATTATTCACCGATGCACATTCCATTGCTAGAGTCTAAAACTTGCAATCTACCTTTCTAAAAGAACTTAATAAATGCTAGCATAGTATATAACGGCGACTCTCTTATGACGATGTTGCCCAATTTTGTGTGACTGGACATGTGTATATGTATCGTACCTTTTTTGATCTCTTTCCCTGTCCCAAATTCATTAATTCCTCCTCGATATCAACTAGGCCTACCCCAGAAATATCATCTTCTCTTGCCTCTCTTCACTGCATTTAAAGTCATTCAATCAATACAGTGCCAAACATATATAAGTCGGATCCTGCTAACATTAAGGCAGGAAAGTCACAGTGACTTTTTGTCCATCTCTCTCTTTCATCTTTCTCTCTCATAAAATACACTAAAGTCACCGTAACTTTCCCGCCAAAAAGTCACTGAATCCAAATCCATATAAGTCCGTGCAAGTAGCAAAACATGTGTAACCGTTCTGTTAAACACTCCTAGCATCTGAACTCAAAATCAAACTCATCTTGAAACCCTAGAGAAGTTAAAAAGGATTAAGTTAGTTACCGGTGAGGTTGTTGCGGTGGTTTTCGCTTTCTGTTATCGAGAGCTCGGTACTCTATCGATTTCTGGTGGTAATCTTCTAATTTCTGGTACAATTGAACACTGGGATTACTGTTACGTACGAAGTCCATAGGATTTACACCGCCGCAGAACCTGAATTGATCTTCATCCACCGTGTCACTTTCTCCTTCCTCTTCCTCTTCCTCTTCCTCTTCATTCTCCAACGCGTCTTCTTCTTCTTCGTTCTCTTCCTCACCGTACAATGCGCCGTCTTCGGTGTCGACGGCGTTGTCGTTGTCTTCTATCGCCCTTGGATGATCTTCATCCTCCTTCTGGTTAATCACTTCCATTTTGATGATGAATTTTCTTTTTGGAATTTTTTCAAATTTGCTTCTTTTAGGTTTATTTATATTCGGTGGCTGCTGGGGTGTATCACTGCGATTTGCAGTGTACGGTACACTACGATAAATTAGTAATCTTAGCAAATGCACCAAAGTCACACAGGTTAAATCCTTCTTTGAGCATTGACATATCACATATGTGATGTGACATCCCGTCCCAATGATTTATTTTTTTTTTTCCCTTACTTTTTGCTAAAAAATACAAAATTATCCTTATTTTTCAAAAATTTGTGTAAATGACCTACTTTTTCAGATGTTTTTGGAACAACACAACCTCAAGTTGCAGGGTACCCTCAAAAGTGACGAAAAATTGTGTCCTTATTATATCCTGCAACTCTAAGTTGCGAGGTAGTTTCTTTATTTTTTTTTCGAATTTTTTAAATACCCCTCCATCTTTATTTGCGAGGTATTTTGGGGTTTTTTTTTTAAATTTTAAATACCCTACAACTTGGGGTTGAGTGGTACCTTGTGGTGTCTCATCAGGGCAGACCACTTGGGAAAACATGTTTTTAGGCAAATTTTTGAATTTTATATTTAATTTAATTAATTAAAATATATTATTTCATCTACTATAAATACTTCCTTTCATCTTTCAACTTATCACACCATTTCATCTTCTATTCTTACATCCATCTTCTTTTAACCTTATTTTCTCATTTTCACAGTGTTGAATGCGATGCGTTCCACCGTTAAATTTGCGCATATAAATTGACCATTTGGCGGTTGGATGTTAGATCCAGTTGATACGCTATCATAATTAAATGATGTTTTTAACTACTTTTTCTACTTGTCAAATGATCCTACTCGAAGGGTGAATCGTATTGTACATGTAGAGTCGTACTACTCGTTGGATGATGTCCACAATGACCGGAAGTAGTTAAGGTGTGATTGTAAGACTCTTCAAAGAGACATTGAAGTGGAGCACATGTTTCGATGGAGAATAAACACGGGAGACCCGTCGCACTTGTCGTTGAAAGTGAAATTAACGTTGAGTAAATTATGTTAAATCATCTTGTGTTAGGTTATGTAATCTTATGTTTTATGAATTTTAATTTTCGTAATTTTAATGACAATGACGATGACCAACGTGACCTTCAAGTAAATCGTGGAAGAAATCATCGAAGACAAGGGTGTGGGACAGCAGGACATTTATAATAATTGTAGATTTTATGGTAATTTTATTTGTTATATAACTTTTATTAGTTTATTGAAATTAAGTTATTTTAATTTTTTTTCATATCATAAACTAATGAAAGAAAATAAATGTGGGATGCATGCAAGCATGGAAAACTATGTCTGGTACCACTCAACCCCAAGTTGTAGGGTATTTAAAATTTAAAAAAAAAAAAAAAAAAACCAAAATACCTTGCAAGTCAAGATGGAGGGGTATTTAAAAAATTCAAAAAAAATAATAAAGAAACTACCCCGCAACTTGGAGTTGTGAGATATAATAAGGACAAATTTTTCGTCACTTTTAAGGGTACCCCGCAACTTGGGGTTGTGTTGTACCAAAAGCATCTGAAAAAGTAGGGCATTTATGCAACTTTTTAAAAAAGTAGGGTAGTTTTGAATTTTTTGGCAAAAAATAGGGTAGAAAAAAATCTCACAATATCATGCAAGTGGGATTCGACATCGAGTAAGTGAGTTAGCAACAAGAGATGAAAAACAGGAGAAGAGTTAATTAAAATATTTCTTTAGTTTGACTGACGAAAGAAATAGAAGCAACAGGATGATTTAATTGGATACAAACACTTTAAATGGATCTCTATTATCTCGAATGGTTAATATTCGCAAAAATATATTTTAGTTTACCCAAAAAAACATAAAATCAAGAGTCATTAAATAAAGGGGCTTAAGTATTGAAAAAGTTGTGGTGTGTTGATCTCTAACATTTTTTGTTTGGGTTCCTTCAAAAAACAAATCATTTTTCTTTAGGTAGAAAGTCTCTAACATCTTAATTAACATATATTTTATGCTCACATTTTTTCTTATTAGAGTGTAATTTGTTCATACTCTTTTTTATATATTAAATTAGTTTTTTCATGATATCGTCAACGTCTATTATACGTGCAGGAAAAACTCATTTAAATCTTTTATTAGACCTTGATATGACCAAATCCTTGCTAAAAATATTTTTCAATTTATGACCAAACCCTTGCTAATATTAAAACTACGTTTTTGCATTCATTTCAATTATCATGACTTCTATTGTGTGTAGCAGTCCATTACATTTAAAGGCATAAAAGGGATAATATTTATTTATTTGTCCGAATTTAAACATATGATCTTCAGCTCTTTTAATAATTAATACTCGTCTGTGTTTAAATCGATTTATTAGTGCATAACTAGATATGAGACATGTTTTTTATGTGAGCGAGTAATAAGAAAACATTCACACGCTTTATAGTTATGATGTAATAAGTCAATAGAGAGGTAAAGAAATAGACCATATAAATTCACATGCCTACGTTTGAAATACCAAGTCAATATGTTAACAAAGGGAGATATAATATTGGTAAAGAAACCAAAACGGATGTTAGTTTATTGTTAATGTTGTCTACTTTTGACTTTCCTTCGTCTCTTTGTGCTTCATCCCTTGTTTTTTTTCTACTCCCTCTAATGTACATGCTTATTCCATAAATGCTTAAAAAAGGAAAGAAAAAAATGATACTATAAAATTTCTAATTTAAACGACGACTGACCCTACAAAGTGATATGAAACGAAATGGTTAGTTTTTATTATTCTTTTGGGGAAGTGTTTTATTGTGTAATTTTTGCAACAAAAAATAAGGTTTTTAGGTCATAAATAAACCATATCTATATCCATTTTAAGTTTTTAACTTACCGGTAGAAAATATGTAAATAATATGTTGACCATGAAACGTGATCTTGAAGTAATATTTTAAATCTTCTTTTGTTTGCTCAATGTCAAAAACTTTTTCTCCACGCCTTCCTTATCTCTTGTTTGCTCAATAAATGTAGAAAATTTTTTGTCCATGCCTTTCTTATTAATTCATAACATCTCTACTTAAAATTTTTAAAAAACGAGGGATGGAAAAACAACTTATTTTATGTTCATTAAAAACGATTACACAATAATCACGCAGTAATTATTAACAATATATTTAACAATATTGTATATTCAATGATTGTAATGACCAATAACAACAAAATCAAATTTCATAAAAATTTTATAAAGCAGATTTGCTGAAAAACCGGAATTTGAACTTCAATATTGATCTTACCTTCTTTACCAAAGAATTTATTTTCCTCTTCTTGTCGCGATTGTAACAAGTGTATCAACATCTAGGGGAATGGATCGGTCTCTAAATTAGAAAAATATAGTGAGTTGTTCTTCTTTCAAGTTATGATAATCCTACATTAGCATATCAATTGTAGTCATTCATAGTGTTTAAATATTTTTACAATAAACTACTCAATCTTTAATACATACAATTTGATTTCATATACTGATTATATTCTTTGATATCAAGGCCTAAATTTGATCTATCTTTTAAAACAGTTTCCCGTGGCTACATGTATTATTTCATGTTTACAATACAATAGATATGTTTATAGTAATGTTTACAGTGCTTATAATCAAGTTTATAGTGTTTATAATCAATAAGTAAAAAAAATAATGATTTTTTTTTTTGGAATTAAGTAATGAAGACTATAATCACCATCTTTGCTGGTTTTGGTGAGGTCGGGGCTCCTGTTTCATACTTGGTAAGTTTTCTGTGTGGAGAAATAGAAGAGATTTTAGTAAAAAACAATGATGGGTTTGCTTTGTTTTTTATTTTTTGTTACAGTGATGGGTTTGCTTTAATCATGTAGTAAATTTTATTTCCTACTATTGTTGTAGTAAAATTTTCATTTAAGTTTAAGTTAATTATTTTTTTCCTTTTTTCTTTCAAGTCTCTAATTAACTTTGATTTTAATATTACAAATTCAAATCTTAAGCATTGTTTAAAGGAAGTTAAAGAAAGAAGTATTTATAAAAAAAAATTGTTGTCATTTTAGACAGATTGTCGCTGATGCCTTCATCAATATCCTAAAATTGACAATATTCTTCGATCAAAATCAAATTGTACTACTCACAAAAGTCACCCCTTATGGGCTGTGTTTATCGCATGTCACTTCTGTGAGGGGCTTGTATATGATATTTCCATTAGTCTGCATTTAAAATACCAAGTCAATATGTTAACAAAAGGAAAAATAATATCGACAAAGAAACTAAAACGAATGTTTGTTTATTGTTAATGCTGTATTTTTTTTGTTACTCTCTTTAATGTACATATTTAATTTATACATACTTAAAGAAGAAAACAAAGAAGAAGAAAAATCATGCTATAAAATTTTTCAATTTAAACGGCAGCTAAGCCTACAAAGTGATATGAAATAACATAGTTATTTTTCAATATTATTGTAGAGAAATGTTGTATGTATAATTTTATGGCTTAAATATGTAAAATTGTCTCTGTAAGTTGATATGTTTTTTGTTTTCGTCTCTGTATCTTTTTTATCAAAAAAAAAAAAAAACTTACAAGTAGATAACGTTTTAATTTATGTCTCTCCAGTCAACATCATGCATGTTATAGAAGATCCATATATCATTTATGGTGGTATACACGTAAGGATCTCAAGGTACTTAACCTTCTCAAAGTGCCTAACATGTTAGCGCAATCAATTTTCTCAAAGACATGGAATTTACTAATAATAACAGTTCAACTTCAATAATGTTGGAAAAGTTTTTTTTGTGATCTATAATAGATGTTGTTGATCTCAATATATGGATCTCTTCCATCTTGAACAAGGGTGTGAAAAATCAAAAGATGGATTCATCTGTTTTTGAACTACCATTTTCTTCTAGCACATCCAATTATGTGTTAAATTCTACACTGTTGAAAGAATTGGAATTGGTGCTTGTGATGTTCACCGTCATCGAAGTTCCCACGAATTTTGTTTATTTTGGACACCTGGAACATCTGAAGTTGTGTGGTATCAATTTTGTCATTGACCCCTCCTCTAATTGTCTTACACTTAGCTTACCAGTTCTCAAAAAGTTTGATATCAGTAACTGCGATTAGTCAAGTGGAAAGGATGTTATTGTAGAAGCTTCCTTACTCGAAAGTATTTTGATGCAACAAGAACTTGAAAACATTGATGACCTGCAAGACCAATCAATCAAATTTAATGCATTGCATCTCAAAGAATTCAGTTATTATGGTTATGGTCTATCACAACAAATTTACTTGTCAGGTTACAGTTTTTTGTCTCATGCTTCTGTCAAAATTCGTTTAAATCTGTGTCAGGACATCGATCCAGAGACAACATGCTTTGCTTTTCAACTTTTCCAAAATTTCCATCAAGTGAAGTGTATCAAACTTGAAGGGTCAGAGGTAAGTATGTTGTCTACCTTTTTCTAACACTAAATTTGTAATATCAAATATTGAATTCTCTATAACTTGTTATTGATTTTAGTTAATAGTAAACACATACATATGTTGATTTCTTTTCCTCTTTATCAATAAATTGTTACAAAATTTGTGGCATGTATATTCATAAGTTTGTTATCTATCGTGGTCAAATTTGTATTTCTTTATGCGATCTAGGTCCTGACACAATCATAAGTTGTTTATCCTGTATCAACTCTACCTGAACTGACAAATTTAAGCCACTTGGAGCTTGGCTTAGTTAGCATTGAAATTATTTTAGGCCTACTTCAAAGGTCACCAGTTCTAGAAACACTTGTTCTCAATGTTAGTATTTAATAAATGGAAGTAGTAACTTAATTATGGTTGCTCCATATTCTTAGAAGTTGCATATTTGTCGAGTCTTATTTTTCCTTTGTCGTGACTACTTAGGCTTTCACTAATTGTTTTGCTCTTTATACAAGTCTCTTTATTTTTAACTTTGTTTGATGATCAATGAACATAAAATATTGAAATTTGCCAAAGAGCTTCAAAAAATACACAAAATGCCTTTGAGAAAACATCTTCGAAGATCCTCACAGGTATACCACCATAAACGATACATGAATCATCTATAAGATGCATGATGTTGCTAACCAAATGTTTCATGTATACCTTGAGATGAAGAAGAGACGGAGAGATAAAGAAGACGGAAACAAAGGTTTTAAATTTTGTAAGTTCATGATTTTAATTTTGTCCCATTGTAGCATTTTAGTTTTTAGTTCATGATTTTTAATTTCGTCTCATCATTTACTAAGTCTCAAATTCAATTCATCGTCTAATTTCTCACATTCACATTTATCAAGTTTCTATGTTTATACATACTCGTTAACCATGTACATTATACAAAAAACTATATCATTATTAATTACTTCAATCACTATGTTTATCCAAATAGCTCGAGTTAATTGGATGCTTGTTGTCCTAACTCATTTCATCAACATCATTTCATTTTACAACTTCTCGATTATTCAATTTTATTCCAAAATGACTTAGCATAAACGATGCATTGCAAACACTCATCACTCATCAAAACAAAAACAAAACAACGTCAAAAAAATGTTCGATAATGCCCGGAACCTACCCCCAAACACCAAAATATGCAGAACTACCGATGTTGTCCATGATAGGGTCACTTAGCGAGCCCTGAAGCTGAAACCCAGAAATATATAGGTTTTGGCTCTCGAGTTTCAATCTCAAAACTCCCAAAAATCCCCATTTTTGATCCAAAACGATACATAAACATTACCCATGATTAAAACACTTTAAATTGGCACTTACAACACATCAAAACATCAATTCAACATGGAATTTCGTGATTTCTACACGTTTTATCATAAAAAATCAAAATCCAAATTAACCACAATTAAACCATGAATTTAACACAGTCAAAGCATGAATTTAGAGATAACCACACACCCAAAATAATAGCAATATTATAGAACACAAATTTAACATGTAATCATCAAAGACCGTGGAGAATAAGGAAGAAATATCATAAACCCTTCACTATCCATTTGTCCAAACAATTCCCATGCAAATAGAGTCCCTCATTACCTCAACAATCAACAAAGCTAGACTCTCCTATGAATGAGTCTCTCTCCATTTTCCTCTTATAGCCTCCTAGCGTATTTCTTCTTCACCACCTTAGATCCCCTTTGTGCCTCTTCTCTCAATTTGAACTTGTGTGTCTTTAACCCTAATTATCACAAGACTACAATCTATTTATATTCTCTTATTTGAGCTTGGTTTTCTCACATTCACTTATTGACTTGATTTCTATCATGTTTATTCTCCCCAGATAAAACACTACTCAATTACTCACTTAAACCTCATATTTACTCACACACCACTATTTTTCTTAATTTCTCATAAACTCTTATTTATCAATATCCGACAAATCCATCTATTCACTCAAAATCCACAATCTAACAACAATTTATTGAAAACATCAAAAAGATAAAATTCTAAATAATACTAATAAATCAATATTAAAAACCGGGTTGTTACAAAGAATGTAGCATTCCGATATTTATATACATTTGAATTTTATTTTTTTAAGAAGTTAAAATGAATTATATTAACCAATATTCTTGAATATTTGGCATAAGGAGTACCGAACCCATAATAAAAATCGCATTACATCAAATAGCATAAAAACAGGGAAAAGAGAACAAAGAGACCTCGTTACAATGAAATTCCTAAGCAAGTTAAAGAGTTAAGCCACTAAAAGTGAGAGGTAAAAGCAAAATTAATCTATTGGCTTTAGGCCACCAATAAGATTGTAGCTTAATTTTATCAAGAAATTGCTATAACAATTCTTCTTGGTTGCGAAAAAATTCAAGTATTTCTTTCATACCAAATCACTCACACACAAGCTAACCATATGAGTTGAAAAGTTATTCAGATGTTTTTTGAAAACCCGCCTATTGAAGGAAATGATCTGCCAAGAGAGAAATAAATGATATATGTATGCCGTTATACCACAACTGCCCACACAAAGTTGAACATTATGATGAAAAATGTGTCTTTTGATTAAATTATTTGTTGTTGGTAATCGATTATGGGGCAAACGCGAAGCAAAAAGACTAACCTTGAGAGGCATCTCGCAATTCCAAATTGCATTTGAGTGATCAGCTTCCACAACCTTAACCGACAATATGATGTAATTAGCTGAACATTATGATGAAAAATGTGCCTTTTGATTAAATCATCTGTTGTTGGTAATCGATTATTTGGCAAACGTGAAGCAAAAAGACTAACCTCCACAACGTTAACCGACGACATCATGTAATTGAAGCACTTGTTATGTTTTAGTAATCAACTTCCACTTGTTAACCGACAACAGGGTAATAGGATGCTCATGTGGTTTTTGAAGTGATCACATGCATTAATTGAACATTAAAATAACATTTGTCAGATAAATAATCAAAGGTAATTTATAGATATCCAATGCATAATATTTTCTAATTATTATAAGATTTAATGATATGTACAAAACAAGGGATTATTACGTTGTATTTTGCTTCTTTGTGTATTGAGAATCTCTTAACCAGATCATAACCTACAAAGTAGGTCATTCTAGTAGTCCAAGTTGGATCCAAAAATAATTCGTTGAAGGTCCAATCTAAATGCACTATATAGTCCTATACTCCCATGAATGAATAAACACAAGATACAACAATGATACTCGAAAAATATTCTTTCAAGTCCCAATACTCAAGTTCCAATACATGGCCAAGAGGTGCCTACCTACCTACCAAAACCCAAAGCTCTATTTTGATAACTCAAAACTAACAGAGCGGAATGGAACAAAACAAAATGGAACAAAAAAGAGATATCATTCTACTGATGGAATAGAACTAGTTTCATATCCCATTTTTTGAAAAATTGACAGAACGAAATGAGTTATAACTTTTTTATTCCAATTTTCCTTTTATTAAAAAAAGATTAATATTTTGAATAAACAATAATAAGAACTAAAACAAATTACCCTTCAGCATCTTCATAGTATATGTAAAAGATCTTGCAGAAATTTTGACGAAAGGCTGCAAATGCAACAATCTAAATCTCTAATAATTATATAGATTCAACAAGCTAAATGTATTGTGATCATCGTCCTAAAGTGTTTTTGAAACACATTACTTTTAGCAACTAATTAGTTCTCAGCTGGCTAAATAAATCCATAACATTATTTGATTTTTAAAACCAAATGCAAAATCAGTAAGCAATGTTGGAGAAGATGAGGCGAACAATGAAGGAATAAAGAAGGGTGAATGAGTGGTATTGGAGGAAATCAATCACACATTCATTAATGAAATAGAAAAAGAATAGGATGTAACATAAAAAGCTAATGATTCAAGCTTATTAATTAATATGTATAAAACGCGAGGGAAGCTATTTTCTTTGAAATAAAAAGTAACACATTATTTTCAAACCAATTTAGAACTAATAATGTGATGTCTCATGTTGACAATTGTGAACCACCGTTATCAAAAGATCAAGTGTGTGTAGCCTCTAAAAAAATAAAAGAGATGAATTGTTTGTTGATTCAGTGGTAAAGCACCGCAAATCGAAGAAAAATACAATGGAGGAGGTCAAGATTCGTTGGAGCATATACGAGTTGATACTTGTGACACTGTTCAGAGAAGAAAAAAATGTAAAACAACGAAGGATATAGTAATTCAGTAATTGGACAAATAAATTAATTTGTTATTCCATCTCATTCCACCCAAATTGAGGGGAAGCAAAATGAGAGTAAGCAATGGAATGTGATGGAATGAATGTCATTGAGTTTTCATTCATATTTTTTTGAAAGAACAATTTTTAATGAATGATAAACTAATGCTAACAATTAATATATTTTTCATTTGAAGAATATCATAACAACAAAGATTGAATTTGAAAAATTCATATAAACCCTTCCCCAATACAATTTTTTAATTCCTTATATGAGGGGAATTTTGTATTATAAATGAAAAATTAACCCACAAAGTTCTATCCTCCTAATGTCTTCTATTTTTTTCACTTGCTTCTTCATTTTTTCAAGAAGGAATGATATATGAATATCATTTTTGTACAACCAACAACTTTTTTGCTATTTCTTTCTTTCAAAAAAAATAAAATCTTTTTTGCGTTTTTTAAATATTTTTTATTGGTTTCAATTTGCATGCGCCTCACAATATTAAAGGGTGTTGCATTAGCGGTTTAATTTTAGCCGAACAAAAAAGATAATTCTTTTTCAAAAGGCCTCCCCTCCTTTCCAAACTTGCCAACAAAACATTAGTTTCTTTACTATATATATTGTATCTTGGGCTTTCTATCATACGTCAGCGCCTGTAGCTCAGTGGATAGAGCGTCTGTTTCCTAAGCAGAAAGTCGTAGGTTCGACCCCTACCTGGCGCGTTGAATTATGATAATTTTGCACCCTCCTTTTTTTTTTGTCTAAACGCGATACAGTTAAAAAAAAAGAAAAAACAACACATGCGTGCAAGTTGCTACAACTTCGATCGTGTTGGTGTAAAACTCTAAAACCCTTACACATTCACATCACTTGGTAAAGTCACGGTGCACTGTGGCTATGGCGGTTCCTTTTCTTCTCCGTTCACTCTACTCATCGACACGAAAATCATTCACCTCTTCTTCACCTCTCACTCAATCCCCCTCTCGTTACTTTCCCCGCTTCTTCTCATCCTCATCCGCCGCCACCGCCGCATCCTCCTCTCCCGCCGCATCACTCGATCCTAACCGCCTCCGTAACGTCGCCGTCATCGCTCATGTCGACCACGGCAAGACTACTCTCATGGACCGACTGCTTCGTCAGTGCGGGGCTGATATTCCTCACGAACGTGCCATGGATTCCATTTCGCTTGAACGTGAGCGTGGTATCACTATCTCTTCTAAAGTGAGTTTCGCCTTTTCAATCCAACGCGTTTTCAGAGAATTGAAATTGATTTAATGGTTGAGTTTTTTATTTATTTTTCTTCAGGTTACTTCAATTTCGTGGAAAGATAATGAGTTGAATATGGTGGATACTCCTGGTCACGCTGATTTTGGTGGTGAGGTAAATTTAGATAAACTGCTTATATCACAAATGCTAAACGCTTGTTAGGATAAGCGCTTATGGATAAGTTTACATAAACTATTTCTATAGTTGTTTTTATAAGCTATCTTGGATAACTTATGAAATTAAGCTGAAAAAAGCTTACGAAAAATGTGATAAGCTCTTTTCACAAGTTCTCTGAACGAGTCTCACAAAACTTATGCTAGTAGGTAAGCTCAAATAAGTTAATCCAAATAGGTTCTAGTTTCTTTATCCGTAGTAATTGTACCTTTGGATTGAAATTTTTATTGCACAGCCTAACATGGTTGATTGATTACTAAAAAATGGTTTCTTTATTTTCAAATAAAGAATGACGTTAACGGTGGTATGTTGGGTCGTATTTTGATTAACAACTTTTTTTAATCCATCACTGAGTAGTTTGTAGCATAAGATATGAGTTAATCTCTACACCAAAAAATAAAATAAAGTCAAACTGTTTTCATAAGCTATTGTGAAGAGTTTATAATAATGACCTGAAAAACAACTTAGGGATATGTCACAAGTTGTTTTGATAACTCTTCTAAATTGTCTCACAAGTGTTTACTTAAATAAGCTAATCAATTTTTTCTCTGTCAGGATTGAACAAACTCTTTTACTATTAGATGATCAATTTTGTTTTTGTTTTGAATGTGAATTACTATTAGTGAAAACTATATACTGGTTGTGATTTGATTGCACTTACTATTTTTGTGTTTGGTTTACTACTAGGTGGAACGTGTAGTTGGTATGGTTGAGGGAGCAGTTTTGGTTGTTGATGCCGGGGAAGGTCCACTGGCCCAAACTAAGTTTGTTCTTGCAAAAGCCTTAAAGTATGGGTTGCGACCTATTCTTCTTTTAAACAAAGTAGACCGGCCTGCAGGTCAGTTCCCTATTTTTCTAACATAGTATCTCAATATCATTTTACGAAGAATAGAATTTATGTTGATGACATGATTTTATGATGGTATACATGTAGAGAAATTTAAAAACAAAGGCCAAAAATAGCGGCAACTCCCTTTTTCCAATCTTTCTAATTGCTATCTCATTTTTCATGTATCCTCTTTGTCTTCCCCTTCCTGTTCTCCCTCATGCCACATTTCACTCAATAAAATATTAAATTTGATCCTAAGACTTTCTCAAATTTCTGTTACTTTTAGAAGTGAAACATAATACTATACAGTAATCACATGAAAGCAAAAAACTATTTAACTGTCTCACCACCATTGTCTTGTTTGCATTATTTAGGTACTTCTACTGTTGTGATCTAATAGTGCATTTGACGCACACAATGTACTAGAGTCATAAAACAAGTAGAATAAAAACACATTACAAACAAAATAATGCGAGCTCTACTTCAGTATTTTTGTATTGCACAACCTTTATTTCATGCTAGACATTGCTGTATATGCATTTATATGTACATGTACATATGTGACACGTGAGTTAGAAGGCGTAATTGTTATATCATATATTCAGCGGTGTTTTTGTGTGTATAGATGATTATTTTAATGTTATTAGGGTCCAAATTTTTTAACTTCAATTAATAAATTTCATTTCCTTAATCAAGGTCCAAACACACATCATTGTAAGCAACTCCATGCCCACCTTATATCAAGGGTTGGAGAGAACTCACTCAATCACGTGTTCAAAGGAAGGGGAAAAAATACAATAAAAGCTTATCCGAGGATTAAGTCCAAAACGAACACCCGATGGCCAAGAGAGGCGAAACAAAATAGAGGCCAAGACAACAAAAAAGTAGACAGAAGAGGATTAACAGTTTATGATAGTAATCTCCATTAATTAGCAGTGTCACTAAACAACTATAATTTTCTAAATCAATTAAGCAACTTCCAAGAGGGCAGCCACATGCTATAACTTTAAGCCGTAGAGTAAGACTTCAAGCATGATTAAAGCATCTCAACATCATGATTCACAACACACCAAAACAATATGCAGGGGCTGATCCACACCAGAAAAAGAAACCATTCATCTATCCAAAAACATTGCATACTAGCCACCATTGTATGCTCAGGTTGGTCCCAAAATTTTCTTATAGCCATCGAGGATCATCAAGGTCCTGCTTCTCGCTTAAATGCCTAGGAAATATCTAAATCTAACAATACACATAGTATAGAAAGAGGAGAGAGAAGCGAGAGGGAGAGAGAATGATTGTTGAGTAGAAAAATGTTTTTCTTTTGTATTTTACTGTGTTGTACCTGAGACAAAAAGCTTTCACATATCTTGTTGAACAGTAAAGCTTTAGAGTTTTGTCTTGTGTACCTGATATCTAGGTTTGTAGTGTCCCATGACTGTTTTAAAAATTAAACATGCAATGAGTTTTTTTCGTCTTCAATCCCTCATTTTAAGCAAATCAAACATACCCTAAACCTTGTGATTTTTACTTCATGTAGTTACTCAGGAGATATGTGATGAGGTTGAAAGTGTGGTGTTTGATCTATTTGCGAACCTGGGTGCTACAGGTACACAAATGAACACATATGAGGATTATGCTTGATTGTTTTGTATTTCAAACTCTTGTTTTCTAAAAGTTAATGTTTTATTTGTACCTATAGAGGAACAACTTGACTTCCCTGTTCTTTATGCTTCTGCTAAAGAAGGATGGGCATCTACCACATATACCAAGGATCCTCCTGCCGATGCCAAAAATATGTCGCAGTTGCTTGATGCCATTGTATCACATGTCCCCCCACCAAATGCAAACATTGATGCACCTTTCCAAATGCTGGTTAGTATTTAAAATATTGACGAATTTATTATTGTGTCTCTTTCATCTGATAAGCTTCCTTTCGGGGAAGTTGCATTTTTGATGCAGTGTTTCTTTTCTTTTGTTGCCAATGCACTTCCCTTTTATCAAGTGCAGTTTTTATAGAGGATTCAGATGGCTCGATCCTATTTATATCATATTTTGAATGCAAAATGAATGTTGTTCATGTTTCATTACTTCAAAATCTGCTTCCCTATTCAACTAATCACAATCACAAGTCACAACTAATTATAAGAGATAACAAAAGCACTATAGTTGAGGAAAGTCTGGTCTCATTTCTTCTTGCATGAATCCTCTTAATTGTTGTTTCCTGGTACTGTTCTTGGATTTATACTTTCAGATCAGTGAAAAACCACACTTAATAGTGATTTTCAGGTTTCAATGATGGAGAAGGACAATTATTTTGGGCGGATTTTGACTGGACGCGTGCATTCTGGGGTTGTTCGTGTTGGTGACAGGGTTCACGGACTACGTAACAAAGATTCTGGTGCTGAAAAGATTGAAGATGGAAAGGTTTGTAGATTTATGAGCTCTCAATTACATTTGTAGTTGGATAGAATGGTAATTTGGTCTGATACTATGGTGATAAATGATAAAAAGTAAATAGTTTTCAATTTTCTTCAGTCAATGTGTAATTTATTGAACTATCCACTACACATTCTTACTGTTCATTGTGTAGACAAAGCCTGAAAATATACCTGCATCATTGATTTTGGAAATCATCTATGGAAACTGTAAATAGCTCCTTAAATACAAATTATTCTCTAATGGCTAACATAATAACTGAATTGTTGAATTGTTTTGTTTATAGTGTCGTCTCTTATTAATTAACAATAACATTTATGAGATAAATATATCTTGATCTTCTTCTACCGGAAGCACTAATTTCACGAGTTTTCATTTAAAAGGTGGTGAAAGTGATGAAAAAGAAGGGTACAACCATGGTTGTAACTGATTGTGCTGGAGCTGGTGATATAATTTCAATTGCTGGTTTGTCAAGTCCATCAATCGGCCATACGGTCACTACTGTGGAGGTATTTACAAGTTTTCATATTTATGGCTCCTTTTTTATAGCTTAATGAATAAGGCCATATGGCATTTAATGCGACCTTCATGATTCCTTTTTTCATTTCTATTTTTTTATAAAACTTTTAAACCAAGACACAGAGATGCTTCAGTAGTTAATATTGCAGATAACTTCAAAGTTCAAACAAGAGTACCAAACTTTAATGATGTCAAATTAGGCTCTTGAATACCAAACTTAATGTAGGGCAATCCAAGAGTAGTCCTCTTGGCTCGGTACTCAGGAATCGAGATAAACAGAGGAATTCTCTAAGGCGCAGTGCTCATCTGATTATCTGATTGATGGGAAATTCAACATCTTATAAAAAATTAAAGTGTCTCAAATGTTTACTGTACCAGTAAAGCTAAACACCCTAATTCCCTACTCCTATTATAGGTTAGAATAAGATAATCCAAACCAGAACAAAATCCTTGAATTAAATTGATAAAACCAAATAGTCTAATATGCACCAGTTGTTTAATAATCTCCTAACCAAAACCTATCCATTTGTTCGCTGGTTGAGGTAAACAGTAAGCTCTTGATTATTTCATTTGTGTTTAATTATCAATTTTTATGTAACTAATTTCTCTGTATTTTGATAATTTTACTATCATGGAATTGGTGACATTAGCAACTTCGTGTTTTTATGCCTTAGATTATGTCTGCATTACCGACAGTTGAATTGGATCCCCCAACAATATCTATGACTTTTGGTGTAAACGACTCCCCATTAGCTGGTCGTGATGGTACTCATGTAAGTTGTGTTAACTTTACTTTCTTTACTGCTTTAGTTGCTTGTGTGAAAAGTTCTGTTGGAGATTTCCCAAATCCAAATTCAGACCCGACCCTTTGTTATAATTGAAGTTACATTATACAGTTTTTTCCATGAATAGTTTTTATATGTTATAAAATTTGTAGTTATTGTTTCTATCAAGTAAATAAGCTAATGCTGGATTTTTGTAGTTGACTGGGGGAAAAATTGGTGATCGACTAATGGCTGAATCTGAAACCAACCTTGCCATAAATGTGCTTCCAGGCATGTCAGAAACATTTGAAGTTCAAGGAAGAGGAGAACTACAGCTGGGTCTGTTCTTGTTTCTTGAAATTGCATACATATAAAAACTCTGATTCATTTTGTTCTCAGGCAGCTGCTCAAAGCTTTTATGTTAACAGGTATTTTAATTGAGAATATGAGGCGTGAGGGATTTGAGCTATCGGTCTCTCCACCTAAAGTCATGTGAGTTTCTGAGGTTTGAAGCTTTGAAATTTTGGTGTGATTATAAGTTTTGACTTGATGTGGTTTTGCATGCCTAGTGCTGTAAGTTTTGTGTATATCTTGTGTATTATTGCTTATGTTTTGATAGAGACTATTGAAATAAAGACCAGCTCACCTAGAAAGCTTAAGCTATATAAGGGGAGGATTAGTAATGCTCAAATTATTTTTTAAAAAACGGACTGCTAGAATTGATCTCCTAAACACTTGGTCATAGCAATTTAATACCATGTCAGGGACCTAATTTCTTGTTAAGTTGGAGCCTCAGGACTGGTTTGATATCCAGTACAGAAATTATTTGGAAAAGATAGAAAAGGACAAGAGAAATAGTAGTCAATAGTGGTGTCATGCATAAAATTAACCATGTGCTTCTTTATACACCACTATTCTAAATCCAGTACAAGCCCAGGAAGTAGCACTAATAACACAATAAGATTCTAATAATAGATACGAAATTTCATGAATTAATCAAAACAAATAAGCAGAGCGCTGGTGTCCCTTGGGGAGAGTTTTGAAGGCTGCTTTTTCATTTTTGCATTCTTTGTATTCATACTTCTCTTAACTTCATGTTAAATATTCTTGAAAGCTTTGCCCATGCAAAATGTTCGATCTGGCCAAATTTCATATATTGATTGATAAGTTCAGTGATTTTGGTCAAATGATATGATATGCCCTATGACATCATTTGATCCATGTCGCTGACCCTACTTAGTGGGATAAGACTTGGTTGTTGTTGTTATTCTGTTTTAATGTCCTTTTGCTATGGATTTATTAGGTATAAAACTGACAAGGGTCAGAAACTTGAGCCAATAGAAGAAGTTACAATCGAGGTAATAATTCAATTTGGTGTTCATAGTATGCGTGTACACGAGTTTGGACCTTTGACATCATAACGGATATATCCCAGGTAAATGATGAGCATGTTGGCTTTGTAATGGAGGCCTTGTCTCACAGAAGAGCTGAGATTACTGACATGGGTCCTGTCGCGGGAACTGTTGGCCGAACTAGGTTGTGTTTGACTTGTCCATCGAGGTTGGTTTTGTTGTCTCTTTTTTCCATCTTGACTTTATCTCTTCGATTTATAACCCCATGTACTGTACATATCGCAGGTAAAGAAATTTAGATGTATTTCTTTTTTATTGAAACACAATATATGTATATATCTTTGCCCCCTTCGCGGGAATGATGATAACCTTTTGCCAACCCAGTCACTTTCTTAAGTAATCTTGTTCTGAGATGATTAAAAAGGAAAGCACGATATTTGTTTTTTTTTTTTTGAAGAAGCTAAGGAAAGCAGGATATTGAAAATCTAAGTGGATGTCTGTCAATTACTTCATATAATTTTTCTAGTTTTTTTCTCACCCAAAAATTGCTTCCGGTGTCATGGTTGGTTGCGGATGGCACATCTTACTAACTTTCTGGTTTTTGATACAAAAAGTTAAAAAAATGATTGATGACTATGCTTTTTGATACAAAAAGTTAAACACTAACACAATCTTATTTATATGCAAGACTCAAAATCCTAATTGAATAGGGTAACAGATCATGATAATAACATAACAAATATGGAAACTAATCTAAGGAGATAGTCTAAAATACAGATTAGTAACTGAGGCATTCTGATTATCTAAGATAGTCAGATAATATCAAGAATATTAGAAAATATTTCCATATTTTTTAACACTCCTGAGCACTTAAGCTTGTTACAAATGTACCCTTTGAAAACCGAATAATATAATTTGATATTGAAAATAAGTAGAGAACAGAGTTCAGACCGTATTGTGGTTGGCACAAAAGCTGAGGCTAGACTCCAAATGGACCAAATAAATTGGTGGCAAACTGCACTTGAGACAAAACCAGTATCAAACCGCAACTGAGACAAAACCATTGCAAAACTGCAACTGAGATAAAACCAGTGCAAAGCTGAATGCAAAACCACGGTTGCAACAATACCAGTGGCAAACTGTAATTTAGGCTAAACCAGTGGCAAAATGTAATTTAGGTACAGCCAGTGTCTTGCAAGAAACACGTTCAATCTAGGTTGGATTGGAGAAACAAGGATCGATCCATGGAGATCACAAGGAGGTGCCGCTTGAGCTGCAAACGGTGGTGAAATGAAACTCAAATGAAAGATTCGCAAGCTAAAAGTGGTCTGAACAGGTAGGGCTGGCAAATAAAACATGACCACATTGAACAGACGGCATGAAGGTGGCGTGTGGAGCTCACATGCTGACTAAAACAAAAACTTAGTTGCCAATGAACGATAAGACAATGATGGTCTTAAAGTGATTATAAATACAGTTATTATAGTAGACTCCCAATATCATATTGAAGGTACTAGATCTTGGACCCGTAAGATGCATGGGAAAATTATATTTTATAAACAATGTTTTCCATTTTTGAACAAAAACTTGATAAAATTACATTATATTAAATTAGCAATATGCATTAATTGCATTACAGTAAACAAACCAATCAAATTTAAAGCTGATATTTTAACGTTGTTTCACAATGAAGCACAAAATTGTACAACACATCCCAGTGAGACATATACAAGAGCATTTGTTTTTTTGGACAAATATGAACGTAGCAGCACAAAATGTCCATCAAGTCTCGTTTTGCAACATTTTTTATAAATCTGGTTTTTAGAGACAGATGGTATAAGGTTTTCGATATAGAAAGAAGTGCAAGAATAAAGACTTTGAATTATTTGATATGATTTGACAATTATGAATTTTAATAAAAAGGCTGAACACCAGCCTTTAATTATACTAATACATGACTCCAAATCCTATTTAAATAGAGAAACAAATTATGATAACAATATAGAAACATGAAAACATATCTGAAGATATAGTCAAAGATTCTCTAAGATAAGAAACTAATTCTATGAAATAGTCGAGGATGATAAAACATTTTAATATTTTTTAACAGGCATTATTGTTATAGTGAAATCAGATGTGCAACAAATCTAGTAACTTTATTATTGTTTGTTCAGGGGCCTGGTTGGTTACCGGAGTGTGTTCAGCAGTGAGACACGTGGAACTGGGTTCATGCACCGTGCTTTCCTCAGTATGCATCTCCTGCCAAAAAAGTTTATTTTCTTCTTCTTCCGACTAGCATGCAAAGATGCTGATTTTCAGTATGATTGTTACATGTTTTCCAAATCATGCTGTTTAGCTGCCCCCATGATTTAGGTTAATGCTCATTCATGTTTGTCATGCTGTTTAGCTGACCCCATGATTGAGGTTATGCTCATTTATGTTTATGGATCACTATGCATGCTTATTTGAATAACTTCTCATACTATTTTTGAGCACTTTGATTTTTGCAATGAAGCTATTAGAGTTGTTTTTATACATACGCCCTACATCCATACATATATTTTATAGTGTGCATTATTGTAACCTTGCAGAATATGAAAAATTTCGAGGCCCTCTTGGCAATGTGAGGAAAGGAGTACTGGTATGTTTGTCTGCTGCCTGTCTTAACTTCAAAAATTACACCGAGTTAGTCACATGATATGGTTATAAATCATAAAACCGTTTTGAGACAGCTTTTTGTCACGTTTTCAAACATGTGCCTACTGAATAATGTTCCCTTAATTGAACAGGTGTCGGTGGGTTTTGGTTCAATCACATTGCATGCATTAATGAGCTTAGAAGCTCGTGGGACTCTTTTTGTATCTCCTGGAATGGAGGTAAGAGCTAATACCTTCTGCTATTTCATGTATTACATGCTTTCCTTCTGGATCATTTAGAAAAATATGTTCTGATTCTGATCTAACCAAACATCTTCCCACTCACCCACCCACCCAAACACACACAAGATTCGAATAATCATCTCTGTGATCTCTTCCTTAACTGTTTTGGCCGCTATGGATTGATAACTAGTTCACTGTATGTGGTTATTCAAGATGAATTTCTGATCGGAAACACTGTCCCATGGATTATTCTTGCTTTATGGATTGCCTTATTTGCTTTAGTCCGCTTGCTTGTTAATTTTTTTTAGAAGTTAAAGTTTAGAAAAAACTGAATTTCAAGGGAAATACTTTCTTGCCGTGATTTTTCTTGCGGAAAATAAGTAGGGATTTTTGATGTTCAAATTATGCTCAAATACTTTGACCTTGTAATTATAGTGAAACACGGGAAAGTGTGCTTAATTTAAATGACTTTATACTGTTTCAGCTTTCATCTAACTTTTGCCTGTATTGCACATATAGTTTCTCGTACATGCTGCCTATAATACCTGTTCTTTTGTTCACAGGCATATGATGGAATGATTGTTGGAGAACACTCACGGGATACAGATCTTGATGTAAGAAGAATTCTTAGCCTAACTGCCAGTGGTACGTCAATGTTGGTGGCAAACTGACAGACTGATATAAATTGCAGGTTAATCCAGTGAGGGCCAAACAACTTACAAATGTACGCTCTGTGAACAAGGATGATACTGTGAAGCTGATTCCTCCTCGCCTTGTATGTATTTATGGGTCAATGTTATGCCATTAAATCTTGCTTATTTTAGATAATTGAGAATTCTGATACCTACTTAATTCATGATTAAAGTGCATTTAAACATCAAATGTCCAGCAATGAGTTGTGAAGGAATGGTTCATCATTTGATCAGACATAGTTAGGAGTTCACATGCTTGGATATTTAAAAAAAAATCTTTATTTAGCTCAAAAAAACTAGGGTGACATGTGTGTTTGGTTTCGAAGAGAAGTTGGAAAGACAGAAATAGGTAAGAGATAGTTTAAGAAGAGAGAAAAAGAGTAGATTTGATGTATTGTTTGGTATAAGAGAAAGAAGAGAGAAATAGAAGAGAAAGGGATGTTATTGTTTTTTAAAAAGACAAAAATATCCTTGATAAGACAACATTATAATTTATGATTAATTAAAAAACCAATGGCATTAGAGACTTCTTAGTCTTCTTCCCTCTTTCTTCTCACTTTTGAAGAGAAAACAAAAGGGTATGGGACCTGCCAATTATTCTTCTCTCTTCTCAATTTCTCTTCTTGCCAAACAAGAGAAATCTCCAACTTCTCTTCTCTTTCTTTCTTCTCTATCCCCCTCTCCTCTATTTCTCTCAAACCAAAAAAAGGCCAAAGCAATGAAAACTTACAGGCTCAGTCTGTGCAGTGTTTCCAATATTGCATCTACTTGTATATAACATGGATGCTTTTAAAACCTCTGATCGAATAGTTAAAGTTTTTGAAGTTTCTGTTTGTTTAATTATTTTAAATAATGATTTGTAGCTGAAAAAATACTTCCTTATTTTTTTAGGTTACATGGTTTAATTTCCCTATTATCAACTGGTGAAATAGAAAATTATCAATATTTTAATCATGCTTTTATTTTATAGTCGACCCCACTTAGTGGGATAAGACTTGATTGTTGTTGTTGTATTTTAATTATGCTTTTCGTGTTCTTTGCATTTCTTGGATTCAACTGTGCTGTTATTGCCAAAATCTTTCAAGGAACCTAGCAACTTTTATGTACTAGACCTGGCATCATTTTGTGGCTGTGTGAAATATTTTGTTTGTGGCTGGAAAGTAGTTAGCGGAAGAGCCTAAGAAGATGATGGTTCTTGAGCTTAATATGTTTTCTTACACCTCGTGGTTTTTTGGTTGCAGATGACACTTGAAGAAGCTATAGGGTATGTAGCTTCAGATGAGCTTATTGAGGTACGTTCTAATCTACAAATTATTAATGCTGTAAAAAGTTTTATCTGATTTTCACGATGAAAATATGTTAAGGGTGCTTCATCCCCAGCCCGCCTCCACTCCATGCCCAGTACCCAATTAAACAAATTGGTTCTGCAAATATCATGATGTTGTCATATTTATCCTCTTAAGATTTTTGACATCAAATAGTCCCCCGATGATTATAGTGTAGCGATATCAGTCCTCAAATCTTTCCCCCTCAAACTAGGATCCTCAAGTTTCAATCAGTGTCTGTCAAATATTGACCATGGTGGCACCATGGCGGATATTGGTGGTGGTTTTTGGGCTCTCCGGCACGCCCAATTTCAGCCAATATGGCGGGATTTTCCGGATTATATTGCCGCCACAAAGCAACCAGAATGGCGGGATTTTCTCTCTTCACCATGGCCCGCCATCTGTCATCGACAACACTGGTTTCAATAATTAACTCTAAATTTGTTCTGCTGTCATAGTTCTAGTTATATACATGTATGGATTAATTTGGTGTTTTTATGTAGTCTAATGTTGTGATTTTTTATTTATTGAAGTTCTACTATGAGGACAATTTGGTTCAGAAGGGAATAATTTTATGATAGAAATATTTAGAAGGCTAATGTGATGAGACCCTAATTTGACGGACAAATTGAGAGTTTACTTCATTACAAATTATCACACTTTGTTTTCATTTAAAGACAGTAAAATGCCTGACCAAAAAAAAAAAACAGTAAAATGAAAATAATGAGCTGGAAACTAAATAATATTTCAAACAAAAAAGACCTTGTTGAGATCAAATGGTCATCATCCAAATAAGGCAAATATGTATCCTTTGAATGCACGTTGTTAAATGGAATAATGGAAAAAGGAAAGAAAAAAAAAACAGACAATGTTACTGTGACAAAATGCTATTATCTGATTGTTTTGATTGTGACATTTTTTCTGGCATGAAGGTTACTCCAAAGGCAATCCGGTTACGGAAGAAATACCTTGATGCTAGCAAGCGAAAAACCATGAGTAAAAAGCCAAAGGAATGAAAAGGACAAAAAGCCAGAGCAACGGGGAGTTTTTCCTCGATTAAATTTTGCAACATTAAATTATTCAGCATGTAGTATAGTCGTCACGAGCAAAAGTCTTTGTCTTCAGGTTCTAACTTAATTCAAGTACTGTATTACAGGCACCCTCATAAGAAATATTCTTTGATAGTGAGAAATAAAGCAACTCAATTTTGTATTTCTAGGAAATAATTAGTGATTGCCTTGCTTATTGGCTTGGAAAGAAGTTACTTACATTGTTATGTAATGTATCAAATGTATTTTTTTTAGAAGATTAAGCTTCATATATGAACTGGTCATAAAGGCAGTTTATTTTGCTGACATTTAATATAATGATTTATATTTACCACGGTCTTTCTTGCTTTTGAAGGTATAATCATTTTGTTGACATGAGCAAATTAATACTCGGACAACTATGAAAATGTTTGTTGGATATTTATAAAGTACGTAATTACGAGATAAAATTGTCTATTCTAGTAGTAATTTTCTGTTTATATTTGTTATCATCTTAAAGGCTTGAGCCTCCATTTCGTCTAAAATGTGGATAGATTGTTCTTATTGTTAATATATTTGGTGTCATCTAGAAGGCTTGAGCCTCCATTTGGTATGAAAATCGTTGAACAAGTTGAACATGTGGTCTACAAATATTATCATTCTATTCTTGCCGCTCTGTTAGTTGGAATGAATTTCATATTTAAACTGAGATTAAATCAACCATACAAATGCTGATTTTGTCACACGAGGACACATATTTAGTATATTATTTTTAGAGCATGCTTGAATGTTTTTTTTATTTTTTATGTTTTATATAAATAAATTCACATATACTTTTATAACATTGATTGCTTCAAAAATGTAGTATCAACAGTAGCTGACTTTCATTTTGTCATATATCGAGAGTATCTACCGTGGAACACTATAGACGGCAAAAATGGAAAGTCATTGCTGTCATTGATGTGCACTGCAAAACAAATCCAGGTTACTCTACATAACTATCAGCAAGATAATGGTTAACTCAATAAATGTGTTTTTGAACTGAAACAGCGCAGCATGAAAAGCAAGATGCTATTTATATAACAGGTACAGTAGTGTTCCATATACACGAAATGCTCGCCTATTCTGTCATGTAACAGGTGATATTTTGTGTGCAAATATTAAATGACCCACTCAAACTATTTGTGGTAAAAATTATTTGATCAAATTTATTAATTTCAATTGTCTATCTAATGTTTTTAGACGACCATATTGTTGATCTAATTTTTTTGACAATTGAGTTGTAGTTTATAGACAGCCAGCAGAAATTACAAATAAAAGGAGTGAACATATAATTTCGTCCATAAGCCACAAGTCATGATTTAAAAAGATCACTCAGTTAGAAATCATGATATATTATAAGAGCCAAGACTTTATTATTGTTGGCATATCTACAACGACAAATTTATCTATTATAATTTGTTAGGTTAACGATTTAGAGTTATTTTTCCAATTTTTTTACCCTAATCAAAATCCAATAAAAAATCATGTCAAGTGACGTGACATTTTTTTTTGTTTGATCACATAAAAATTTAGATCAGGGGAGCAAGATCAAGGAGAGCCATCAACTCCATTGACAATTAACAATAAAATTTGTGTATAACTTATCAACGACCGGATTTTAAACTAAAAATTAAGACACAACAATCGATAAACCGAATGTCCAACCATGTATGCCAACTACAATCAATAAGATTGCCATTTTTTTTCTCAGAGACATGGTAGTGATAGTTTATATCAAAAGGTCACATTTTTATTTAATGTGTCACATTATGTTCTCTAACAATTTAACTTAACGGATGGAATTTTTCGATTGATATGTTACAATTTTAATGACAAAGTTATTAATCCGTAAAAGTTGAATACAACTGTTACAATTTCAAATATGAAATTGGCCGTTGGCTAGAAATAAAAGTAAGTCCTGTATAACAAATTTTTCATTTAGAAAAATATAGCATAAAGCGCTAGTCACAACTCACAATAAGTAATTTAAAAATTAGCGTTAGTCACAAATCACAATAAATAATTTAAACATTTAAAAGAAATTGACATAAAAAAATCATAATTTGAAAATAAAAAAAGTTTTAACTTCTTTTAGTGCAATCTTTCTTGCATTGTAATCACATCGCTACCAATTATATATGACTTTAGAAGATGTTACGATAAAAGTCAAACATTCATAACGATTAGATATTATGATTGGTTGCACAAAAAAAGATATTATGATTGATGGAAAGTGTTCAAACATTTTACGTTAACGATATATAATTTAAATTTAATAAAAAGAGAAAAACAATGATATACATTATTTTGGTCAAGTAGTCACACACCTAAATATGAAGAAGTTGTGAATTTACGGTTTGAATTCCGACTCATATAATTAGTATTCTTGCAGATATGTTTGGTCGTTTATTTGATTTAGCGACAACTCAGTTAATCACTGTGGCTGATATGTTTGAGTTAGGATGGGAGGAGGGGGGCGAGGCGTGGAGGTGGAGGAGAAGGTTGTGGGCGTGGGAAGAAGAACTGTTGGCGGAGTGTAGACAATTACTTGTTGGTGTTTCTGTGCAGGCTAATACTATTGACAGGTGGCAGTGGGATCCAGACATTCATGAAGGCTACACGGTGAGGGGTGCCTATCAGATTCTCACAGAGGCGGTCGCTTCCACTTTTGATGCGACCAGAGACCTAGTGTGGCATAAGCAGGTTCCCTTGAAGGTGTCTATTGTCGCTTGGCGTCTCTTGAAGGACCGGTTGCCGACCAGAAGCAATCTCCATAGGCGCGGCATTGTTTCGATTGAGGGAGACACGTGTGTATCAGGGTGCGGTCACGCGGAGACAACGTCACACTTGTTTCTTCATTGTGATGTTTTCGGGTCGTTATGGCAGCATATCAGGTCGTGGATTGGTGTGTCTGGAGTGGATCCCCTCAATTTAATTGATCACTTCTTCCAATTTATACACTGTACAGGTTCTTCAAAGTATCGCAGATCGTTTCTCCAACTACTTTGCCTCCTTTGTGTGTGGCTGATATGGGGAGAGCGTAATAATCGGATCTTCAACAATGTAGAAACGCCTATTTTACAGCTTTTAGATAAAGTAAAATTTCATTCCTTGTGGTGGCTAAAGGCTAAAAACACTATGTTTGTGTATGGCACTCAGAGTTGGTGGTCGGACCCTATGCGGTGCTTGGGCCTCGACTGACCATAGTTTTGTAAATACATTGTATGACACTTTTTTGGTTGGGGTGTTCTCGTCGGAACGTCTTGTACTGATGAGATTACATCGCCTTTGTTAATATATTCCATTTTGATTTCTTAAAAAAAAGAAAAGTATTCTTGCATTTATCAACAATTGAGATGTAATTACATAACTATATTAGCACCCAACTTGACTCAAATGGAATTACAATGTAAAATATTTAGAGAGAAAAATCACTAAAGGACATTAATAGTACTCTCTCCATCTCACAATAATTGTCTTTTTACGCTTTTTTTTCTCAAAATAATTGTCACTTTAGAATACCAATGCAACAGTTATCATTTTTTTCCATTATAATACCCTTATTTATTGAACTTCATCCAACTTAACTACTTCACTAACTACAATTAATAAGGGTGTTTTAGTAAATGATATTAATTTTACCATCAAAATCAACACAATTAATCATTTCCTTAATAATCGTGCATCAACCTTAAACGACTATTATTTAGAGAGTTTAAAGGAAAACATATTTCTTTGTAAACCTTAAAATTTACTTTAATTCAAGCGAACGCATTTAGTTTTTTTATTTTTTTTTAATTAAACGAATGATCAAATAAAGATCCAAAACATATGACTCAAGAAATTAGTCTATACATCTGCGTATATGATATTTAATTCACAACAAAAATAAAGATTCAATTTATTGACAAAATAAAAATAAAACTAAAGATTCAACTTTGCTTCTGTGTTACTAAATTAATCAATTTTGACAGCTTAATTAATAATTTATTGTTTGTTATGGAGGGTGGAAAAAGTAAAAAGCAGCCAAAGCAAACATGTTGTAATTATTTTTTCATTTCATTTCATTTCTTTGAATATTTCTCCTCCCTCCTCTCTTTAATATCTTTTTTCTTTCAAACAATGCAGAAAATTCAAAACCGTTCCTTTCATTGAAAAATTTTCCAAACCCTTCTTTCAAATCCCTAATTTTCATCAACAATGGGTGCGTACAGAGCCGATGATGACTACGATTATCTCTTCAAGGTTGTTCTCATCGGTGACTCCGGCGTCGGTAAATCCAATCTCTTGTCACGTTTCACAAAAAACGAATTCAGTTTGGAATCTAAATCCACCATTGGCGTTGAATTCGCTACACGGAGTATTCATGTTGATGATAAGATTGTAAAGGCGCAAATTTGGGATACTGCTGGACAAGAAAGGTTACGTTTTTATCTTCGCTTTGATCGCATTGCTTTTTTTGGTTTTTGATTTTTTCATTATTTTTTGGGATTTTTGTGGAGCGAATTTTAGTGGGGTTTGGTTAAATTTTAATGGGTCTTGATTATTTTATTGAAAAATTGAGATTTGATTTGGTGATGATGATGAATGATTTAGGAATAGGCTGCATGAATTTGAATTTGATTTTCTCTTGTTGTTGCGGGGTTCTTGTTTTTGATTTACGTGATTTTGACACTGGAAAATTAAGCATTGTGTTGTTATTATTTAAAAAATTATTAGACTTTGTTGTATGATGGAGAATGTCATTCACATTTTTCTGGGACAATGTTACTAAATTATGCTATATATTTATGGCACGGTTGATGTATGTATTGATAAAGTTGAACAATTACCCAAGGGCGCTCGGATGAGATTGTTTAAGTCTCTCCTGGTTTAACCATGCAAAGTATTAGGTTTTTATATTGGGTCTAACTCATCCTTACAAAACAGACTGTAAGGTGAGGGGGTGGCTCGGAATGATAGGCTTTGATACCATTTTAGGTTTTTATATTGGACCTAACTCATCTTTACAAACTCTAATTTGGCCTTATCTTTTATCAAAGCGGGGCTTGGGTTTATCCCAATACAAAGGATGTCTAGTTTATTTATAACAAAAAGAAAATTACACATTTGATGACTTCTTATGTAAAACGGTGAATGGATTGAAAGCTTTCTGTTGCCAGGGTTTTAACTTTTGGGCCATGGTTGATGGTTTTGTGGGGAGAGGATGCATCATACTCATATCATAGAACAGCTCTGTAGTGTAGAAGAAGGTTTAGGGTATCTCTCCTTGTTTGAATTGTGAAATAATAGATGAGTTTGCTCATGTTTATTTCTTCCACACTCGTTTGTTTTTGCAAAATCTACTTCCAACTAACCTTTCCTTTTCTTTCTCTAAGCAATATGCTGCTCCCAAAATCGTCTGGGTACATGGCAGGAGATAAACATTTGATTGAGAAAATAAAGTTATAAACACCCCATTTATGTACCCGATGATACAAGTGATATCACTTTGGTCATAAAAGTGACATCAATTTGGTTACTAAGTCATAAAAGTGATATCAATTTGTTTCCTAAGTCATAAAAGTGATATCAATTTGTTTCCTAAGTCATAAAAGTGACATTATGGTTCTCCAAAAAAGTTGGTATTAGGTGGTACTTCAATCAAATCTAATCCTTCAATCATGCAAAGTTGTAATCAATTTAGTCCACTAATCATTTAAATCGAATCAATTTAGTCCTTCAATCTGTACAGAGGAAAATTTTGATGATACTTTTAATGGTTGAGGCACTAACAAAATTCATTGAAGTTTGAAGGACTGAAGTTTTGACTATTGTATTTTGAAAGGCTAAATATGAGTTTTTTTTCTTTTCTTACTGCTGTATTTTTTATTCTACTGTGCTGTATATATGCATCTCATTTTTGTAATTTTCATTTCTACAGATATCGTGCAATCACAAGTGCATATTACCGAGGAGCTGTCGGTGCATTGCTTGTGTATGATGTTACAAGACATGTAACTTTTGAAAATGTGGAGAGATGGTTAAAGGAACTTCGTGACCACACAGATGCCAACATTGTAATTATGCTTGTAGGGAACAAGGCGGATCTTCGTCATTTGCGTGCTGTGTCCACCGATGATGCTAAAGCATTTGCTGAAAGAGAGAACACATTTTTTATGGAAACGTCTGCCCTTGAATCATTGAATGTTGACAATTCTTTCACAGAAGTGCTTACTCAAATATACAGGGTCGTTAGTAGGAAGACTCTTGAGATCGGAGACGACCCTGCTGCTTTGCCGAAAGGGCAGACAATCAATGTTGGCAGTAGAGACGATGTCTCAGCTGTTAAAAAGGTTGGATGCTGCTCTGCATAATTTGACAGATAATAGAAAGGATCTTCTTCGCAACAAATGGTATATCTATCTGCATGATTCAACCAATTCTCAACATTTTGAGATCCATGTGAAATTTTCTAATACCTATGGTTTTTCCTTTTTGTATTTTTCCTCACATGTTTTGTCTTTATTATTGTCACTTTTTTTTACCAGTACTGTTTGCTCATAGGGATTTATCATTTTACCTTTAGATATACAAATTACTGTTTGTATTGAATGAAAGGGATATCATGCTCTTAGATTGTCTAGTAGTTAGTTACAATACTTGCCACGCTTCTTCTAATTTTCCTTTCCATTGGAAAATGAAAAGTTATATTGGTAGACACCAAGTATGATTCAATCCTGAATTTGTAACGTGCATATACTGCTCAATGTCATTAGGATATAAAACCATCTGACTTAATATTTATGACGCTTTTGTTGTTGATCTGGGTGCTCCTCATTGCAAGCTAACAAACTTTCATATGTAGATGTTGCTTCTATGCTTCTATAAATAATGGGTAGTGTTAACTTGTGCCCTTAGGGCACAAGTTCCTTAGGGCACAAGTTAAGAATCCAAAAGTGGAATTAAATCATAAATTTTGTCTTGAAAAGATAAGATTTTAAATTTTTAGAATATTGAATGCATAATTTCTAAAAAAATATTTTCATCTTTGGTTTCTTAACTTGTGCCATGAGGGCACAAGTTATCATTTCCCATAAACAATATAGTGCTAAAACCACAATATCAAAATTGCAAGAAATTGCACCGCACTTGAAGCACTCCGCTCCTTTTTTTCTAGATATAACACCTGTCCTTTGCTTTATTATAGTTATAAAGAAGTGATACTTTGACATCAAAATTTTGATGTCAAATACGCCGAATGTATTTTGATGTTCAAATAACGCAATTCTATAAATATTTTGACAAACATTATCCTTCCAAAGAGTTGGAATGGCCAATAATAGATAAGTGGCCAACATATATGATATCAAAAACACGTGGCGAAAAAGTAAAGCATTGTGAATAAATAGAGAAATGATTTATTTAGCACTACAACGTATTTCATTGTAAAGAAAACAGTCTAACATCCATTGTAAAGAAAACAGTCTAACATCAATAGTAGTGTACAGTACTTTATAAGTTGCTGCTACTGCTAATGTTACATCTATTTATTTGCCTGGTCAGATGCAATTGTTCACTGTAAAACTATAAAACCATTCAAAAAACACGTACATAAAAAGCAAAATGAAGTTATTGCAGTAGCTCATGGTTTGGGAGGAGAGGAGCAAAACTGAAGTTTGCGAACAATTTTGTCCCTCACTTCTTCATGATACTTGCGAGACTGTGGAGCACGCACCATGTCTTCAGGACCAGGAGCAAAAGGGTTGAAAAGAACACCCTTAGGTGTTCGAGGGCTACCATTTTCATTGTCGGAATCAATGTGGGTGTCACTCAGTTGTTTCCTAACCCCCGTCAATGTCAGAGTTGATTGAGATTCCAAATCAACACTCTCTCTCATAGTGTGACCAGGAGTAGCACAATATGTTGCATGCTCCTTTCTCGTAGCTTTTGGAGAGGAAACACCATTGAGAGTAACATTCACTTCCACTGCAGCTTGTTTTTCCTTGCAAGGATCCATTTGAACCGAGTTTTAGCTACACACACCATTGTTAAAGTTAGATATAATTTAACATAGGTGTTATTTAGACACTAAAGGTGTATTTGATATCGTATAAAATACAACTCAGATGTGTGTGGTGTCAGAACCGAGGAAAGAAAAACAATATAGAAATCATAAATCATTGATACAAACAGTGTTGGTATCAAATTGTGTGTCCGAGAAACACTTACGAATTTGATTCTCCATGAATATTTGCTTTTCTCATCATATAGAAGAAAAGAAAGAAACCCTAATTTTACCTCGTCGGTGCAACACATGAACAAATTCTCTCATATGAAAAGTCTCTGATAATGGAATCTTAACCACTCAAAATATTATTATTTGAATGGTGAGATTTTTACTAGATTTCTTTAAGTGAAATTTTCATTGAGATGATTCGTTTCTCCACCGGAACAAATCAGCTCCAGTGGGAATTTCCGATCACAAAATCTGTCACTCAAATATCTCAATTGCATCGAAGAGGCATAATTGAATGATGAAGATTTTTACTAGACTTACTTTAGTGAAACTTCCATTGGACAAGATCCGTTCCAAAAACACAGACAACAATAATATTTATTATTAATGAAAAAAACAAAATAAAAAAAATCAGAAATTGTATATACATCATCATTCACTGCTCAGATTTTGTGCCTAAGAAACGTTACTTTAATTCAATTCTCCACAAATACCATGAGTTTCTCATCATATAAAAGGAATGGAAGAAACCCTAATTTTACCTCGCCGCCGCAACACAAGAACAACTCCTCTCATGTGGAAATTCTCTGTTGTTGAATCTCAACCACTCAATATTTTATTATTGAATGGTGGGATTTTTACTAGATCTCCTTGAGTGAAATTTCCATGGAGATGATTTGTTCCTCCGTGACACGGAACGGTCATCTCCGATGAAAATTTTCTGCTACAATCTTAATCATTCAAGATCTCGATCTCATCGATGACACCCTTTCAAAAAAGATCTGGATCTCATCGATGAGAAATAATTGGATGATAAAGATTTTTGCTAGACTTAATTCAATGAAACTTCCACCGGAGAAGATCCGCTCCGAAAACACAAACAACAATAATATTTATTTTTAGGGCAAAACTATAGAAAAATCCAAAAACACAAATTAAAGCGTATTAATGAATTGATTGCATCGTATCATAATTTATTAAAGGTAAAATTTTGTCCTAAGGTGGGAGAAAAGAGGAGTGAAGTACCTCTGGATCTGTGAGTCAAAGTTAAGTACACCTTTACAGCTGCCGCCACCACAAAGCGCGAACAAGACAAAGAGATGCAGATGCGCCAAAAAAAAAACCCTTCTTTGTATTTATATAATTTTTCTTACACGTGCTAATGTTTGTTTTTTGTCTTGACACGTGTTTCACTTAGGTGTCATTGGTCTTTCGTGCATTTGATCTTATCTCTCTCTTAACCAGTCATTCTCTCTCATCTAAATAATTTATTTTAATCATTCATCCATAATTATCTCTCATCTAAAATACATTAAAGGCATCAACGACACCCAAGTGAAATTTGTCAAACACCTACTGAAAATGCACACAGACAAATATCTTAGATTCAATTTGATGCCTATGAAAAATGTCTAAAGTAACGACATCAACATTATCTGTTCAGTTAAGTTAAAACTTTATTTTTAAATACAGCTAAGTGAAGTAAGACTTATTGACGTTACTATTGTTTTTTTTTCCCTAGAAATTTGGGAATACTATGTATCTCTCTACAAACATTTCATATTTATTTTCAAACTTGTGTCAAGATGGAAAATATCTCTCTTTGAAGAATTCCTGTTCTAAAAATTACCTTCGTATACTTTGGGAGTAACTTTGGAACTCGATCTTCTATTTACCAAATATTCTACATTAATTAAGTGAAGAACCAATAATTTACACTCTTTTCACTTCATTAATTAATTTAGTAGTAAATTAAATTCATTCATGAAGATAACGCTATATTTCGAAATTACATTCATACCAAGAAGAACGACTTTTACTCTGTTGCGTAAATAGTACTATACATTAAGGCAGTTGACACCGACACTATAGTTATTGGAAAAAACCGAAATCTCACAAAAAAAATTAAAATAAGGTTTGAAATAAATTTATAGAGTGATACACCAACACCACTACCTTATAGGCTTATTTGTAAGGATTAGTAGTCATAATATGGTATAAGAGTTTATTGACTCAGATCAACGTCATTTATATTCATGCATTACGTCTCGTAGTACTTGGAGTAAGTTAGTTTTGTAATGATGGATTAGACATAATAATAGTGTTCTTTGTTTTCTATCAAAATCGTGTTTGCCTAAAAATGTTTGTGATTTGCGGTTTAATTCTAACCTTTTGGCAATTAGATTGTTCTTTTATAAATCAATTTAATGTTGTTAGGATCATACTGAAAAGGGTTTAATTTGTATGAAATAATATGATAAACAATTGGTTTTATTATGAAATGATAAACAATTTTAATTTCATAATTTTGATTATTATTTTGAAGAGTCGTTGTTCTGTTTTTGAATTTACAAAAACATTGAAACCCTAACTAGATCTCCATTCCTTAAGCACCCTCGTATCATTTCCCCTTCATTTCCGCCACCACCTAACATGACATTGGCAAAGATAAGTCATCATTATAGTTTCAATTAACACTACACTACACTAAAAATAGATGAATCATATGAATTTGGATGATAAAAAACGGATCAAAACAATCAACTAATGAATAAACACAATCCACTAAACATTCTTTTAAGAAATCCAACCAAATCAATCTATCAAAATAGAATTCATCCAATCCATATATTATCATATTTTCAGTAGAAGAATATTCATCCAATCCATCTATTAAGGTATATTAATTATATTTTTCTCTTTAACAGATTTTTACATAATAATTTATCCATTCGTTATCATATTTTTACTAATTATTCCATGGGTTAGTCCGTGGTTTGTAACAGATTAGTCATTTAAGTTATGTTGGTCACACATAAGTCCTTTAAGTTTGAGATTTGTAATAGATTGATCTCTTAAGTTGTTTTGGTCACATATCCTTTCAGTTTGTAAACGTTTTCAATTTAGTCTTTCTGCCACATCATCATTCTGGTTAACAAAAGGACTAAATTGAAAAAATTTACAAACTTAAAGGACTTATGTGTGACCAAAATGATTTAAAGGATCAATTTGTTACAAACCTCAAACTTAAAGGATTTATGTGTGACCAAAATAATTTAAAGGACCAATCTGTTACAAACCTCAAACTTAAAGGACCTCTGGTGTAATTTAGCCAAAAAAATATAAATCATTTAACTATTAATTTAAGGGTAAATACCTCTTTTCGTCCCGGTAATATTAGCAAATTCTGGTTTTAGTCCCCGTAAGAAAAAAGATTTAGATTATGTCCCTGTAATTTCAGATTCTTCCACTTTTGGTCCATCCTTTCATCACGTCAGCAGAATCTGCATAAATTACATCTCTGTAATTTCATATTCCTCCCATTTTTGGTCCATGTAATTTCAGATTCCTCCACTTTTGGCCCCTCATTTTACGTGCCATGTATTTCTACTGACGTGGTGAAATGTGGGACCAAAAGTGGAAGAATCTGAAATTACAGGGACATAATCTAAATATTTTTTTTACAGGGACTAAAACCAGAATTCGCTAATATTACATGGACGAAAAGAAGTATTTACCCTTAATTTAATGCTCGGTGTAGGAAATTTCTCCTTTGCTACGAGGGGTTTGCAAACTGGATCTTATAACCTTTTGTCAAGACAGCAAAAGCGACCTCGGTGGAATGGTTCCCAGACATGATAATGTTAAGTTCTCACTTCTCAAAGACTAAAAAATGGTTGAAGATTTAAAAGCCAAAATCCAGAAATTATATGAAGAAAATTCCTACCAAAGAGGTTGAGCGGTATTGTGGACCTTTACTGATTATTTAAAAACAACAATTCCAGAAATTATATGAAGAAAATTCTAAAAATCACAAATTTTCTCAGAATGTATTCGCAGTCAATTGATGTTGCAAACAATTGACAGTGAAATGGTACTTTGGAAATAAAGATTATTATTTAACAGAAGTTTAGAAAATCAATTTTATATTTCGCTTAATAGATACGAAACTTTGTGAATATTTATAGGATATAATTTTTACATGAGAAGTTAACGAGAAAATCTATTATCGCCATTTAAACACACTCAAACAAAACAACTGTAGCAAAAGACGAATATAATCAAGGGGCTGCTATGTACAAGGAGCAATCCATGTAAAACAACAAATAGTGTTATATTACTTTGATGTTTTTTTTGGTGGTGACCGGGGTTCGAACCCCAGATCTTGCATATATTATGCATTGTCCTACCAACTGAGCTAAGCTCACGAGGACAAATAGTGTTATATTACTTTGATGTTTGAACATACAAAATTCGTTGGCAAATGAAAAATAATAATGAACAAAATTCGTTGGTAAATAAAAAATAATGACCAAAATTTGCGTTTTCCTATTACTTGGGTTTCTTACTTTACTTTGCCCCTCATTCTTTTGAAGATACAGATGCACCAGAATTTTGGTAGAAAGCATTTTGTTCCTTTCCATGACTAATTAACTTCTGAAACCGAAAAAACGTCTACTTAGATTTTCTTTTATTTCCTCCCTTTCTTCCAGGTTTGCCAGATTTTTTACCCTTTGGCGACTTGCTCTTCATATAAGAAATTTTGCTGGCTTTCTTCTGCCTCTCCTTTCGAATTTGATCCATATCTTTGATTTCTGAACGGACATGAGCATTGGGCATTGAATGCTGCTTCTTGCCGCCTTTGTAATTCCTACCACCACCTCCTCGGTAAGATCCTGCATTACAAAAAATCAGAAAGTTATATCATTCGCCGTTAATAACCAACAAAAAAAATCTTACAACCATGCATCATTCTTTGATATTACCAACCAACCAGCAGATATTACATGCAAAACTAGTTCCTGGATGGCGGAGAAGCATGACAAAGCAAATGAGGCGATTTTAGAAATGAGATCAAGGATTTAATATGCAACACTAACACAGAAAAAACATCCAAATTTCATATGCTACTTAGATGAGAACGGTTGCTAAACAGAGCAGTGACTAAGCTACAATACAACCATACCTCTGTTTTCAGCGGAAAAGTAAATTCAACTATTGAGTATTAATACAATTCCTAGAGCCTAAATACCCACGATATTTATAGATACCACTGCTATCTGAATAAACATCCATGTATATAGATGTGGATAGATGCAGGGGAAGCACAACCCACCTCACCCCATTGTCATTCCTAAATTAAAGGATGTAGTGAATTATGTATATTACCTCTTGAACTTGATGATTCCTGAGCATCACCATCACCACTTGTCCCCTTAAGAGATATCTTGGAGTGCGAGCGTTCCTTCCACTTTTTATATATACCAGTCTTGTTGGCCTTTGTTTTTGCTCCACTCTCTGTCTTTATCTGTACTCAAGTAGAAATAAAAATGTTTATGTTTTAAATCCTACGGGTTTAGGTAAATAAAATAATATCATTTTGCATAGTAAGTACTGACATAAAAGATAGAGCCTTATGAATACTATACCTTTCCATTTGCAGCAACACGGTCACCGTTGTTTAACTTGATGTACTTTTTACTCCTCTGACAGCAAAAGGTTTATAAGAAATAAATGGAAAATGATGCATAAAATTTGAAAAACAAATTAACATTCCTGTCTTTTATTTATTTTTTACAATTAAACCACAACTGTTCAGCATTACCTTATCCCAGTGATATACAGATTTTTGTTTCTTAATGCCAGCACCATCGTCTGCACCTAGATCTAGGACAGCATCATCCAATCTGTACGTATTACATATCATTAGGATCAAAGCCAAACAAACCAAAGCTTAAAACATAGAAAAGTCGGAGGGTGTGTGTATAATTGAATCATCCAGATGCAATTTAATATACAAGCAAATACGCCAAACACCAAAGGACAGACAAAATGAGCAAAAAGTTTGTCTTTTCCAACTTTCTGCTTCTGAACTAATGATTTAGGGTCTATTTGGCCAGCCAAAAGTTTTTTTTTCTAATTTGAAAGCCAATTTTAAATTGAAAGTTGGTTGGCAAAATATCTTCATAAAATCTTTGATTTGATTATTAGTTGTAATAAATGAATGAGATATTTGAAAAATAAAGATTGTTTAGAAAAATTCTATTACTAAAAGACATGAAATGAAAGATGAAGATTTTTTTTTTGAAGGAAGTCATAAATTATAACATCATACTAGTAATTACTAGGAGAATGCACTATGTTTAAAAAACATCGATAAATTATATTTATGAAATTATTAAAGAGTTTACTTATAATATCATTAATTATAAATATAACCGCAACACAAAAAATGAAACATATAAAGAATGTTTGGTAGTTGAAACCGTATAAACATCATGTATAACGCCAAAAGTCATAAATGAACGGAGAAAACTATATCATATGGTGCTGCAATCCCTTTTTGATAAATAAAATACAAAAAAGTATATCTGCAACCCTTTGTATTTGCGAAATAGCACAGATCAATATCAGCTCTAAGCTTTAATTACACACTGTGGCTCCCGCCCCACACTGTGAAGAGCATGCAAGTGTGTAAAAATAAGATAATACAATGCCAGCCCTTGGTTTCGAAGTGGGTTCAACAAAAAAAGTTTTGCAAAAGATTTCCCAAAGTTCCTCTCAACTACTTTTGAAGGTCCATTCATTATGTTTCTCTTCATTAAAAAAAAAAAAGTAGCTTATTCTTAAAGAACTTTTACTGAATGTTGTTTGGCCTACCTTCTCCTTTTAAGGAGAAGACAAGGCAAGAAAAATTCAGACAAAACAAGCTCTTAGAGTATGCCAAAGGGATATTTTGGTTCTCACTTACAATGCATCTCCCACCTTACTCCTTAATCCCAGGCTTAAAATATATATTTTTTTAAAAAAAAGACTAATTGGTTAATTGAGTAAATATTTACCTGTTTGAAGAAAAGCCTTCATTAGCTTTTACCGCAAGGCCTGCCTCCATGTGCTGCACATGATAAAAAGATTAACTTACAAGTTAAACGGATAGCTGAATGTTTTGTTTCAAAAGCATATCACATAAAATGGTGTATGTCTATGTGAATCTAGATAAATATGAAGAATAGTAATATATATAGTGACTTGCTTGATTTTGAGGTATGGAACTTATAAAGTATTCCTCGTCCTTGAAACTTTCTGGATTTGGCTTTCGCTTAGAGCCACGTGCTGCTGAAACCAAAAGAAAGAGTCAGAAAATAATAATCTTTTGTCTTCCTCGTCTAGTAGCTTTCTCCATCAAAATGCTAAAAGCATACAATGTAAAAGAAAACCCTGAAATTTTCTATCAATTTTAACCTATAAATTATCACCATGCCAAGATCTTGACTGATAGAGAAATTGAGTTCGTAAGGCTGAGGTACTAGGTTCATTGCCTCCAAGTGCAATGCATTTGAAAGTCACTTTATAAAACAGGGAAAGAAAAAAGAAAACCGGAGTTGGGGGTTGACAGGAGCCCAGTAAGAGTTACTGATCTTGATTATAGACCAATAATAAAGGTGTGCACTGGAAGAACTCACGGGGGGATTATATCTGCTCTAACTAATTGTAACTAGTTAGTCAGATTAGAGGAAACATTATAATCCCAAACTTATCTTCCTGATAGTAGACCAATAGTACAGGTGCAGCAGTGCCGGTAAAAGGGTACATTTCACAGGGGATTATATCTCCTAACCAGCTGTAGCCTGTAGCTAACTGGTCAGATCAGAGGAAACAAAATCCCACTTTCAATAATAAAGGAGTACACTAGAAGGAACAGACATTTCATAAGAGATTATATCTCCTGTAACTAATTGTAACTAAATCAGCTGAGGGTAGTTGGAATGACACGGAAAGAGTAGACATGGGAAAAGGATTGCAGACTTCAGGAGTGGACTGGAGAGTGGAGACTCTCTGGCTCTTCTGGAGTACATCAGATAAAGGGGCAAGTGACAATGAGGTAATTTATTTTTATGTCGATCTTTTGCATCTCTTCAGATTTGAAAGTGTCTCCATTGATTTGGTAGAACCTTAGCATTACATTCTCTAGAAGTGAGCATCCATCCAACTTGCTTCCACAAAAACGTCCATTGCATACTTTGAGAAGTTACAATCCTATTCTTTGATTATGCCACCGAGTGATCTGCCTCACTTCGAGTCATACAAAATTGATCAACATCACAAAATCTGTTAAATCAAGTCCTAGGAGGTAGTTTGAGTCCATGTAGAGTTTTGTCAAGGCAACAAAGAAGCCCTCAAGACTCCCCAGGAGCAACAAATCCAAGTATTTACTTCATAAAACCTTTTCAGTGAGATCGCCATTACATAGGAAAGCATTCTTAATATCAAGCTTGTGAAGAGGTTAATGGCACTTAGCAACCATAGACAAAAATAACCAAACAGAAGTCATTCATTACCACCAGCGTAAATGTGTCCCCATAACTCAAGCCAAGGAATTATGTAGAACATTTAGCAACTAATTGAGCCTTAAGCCCATCAACCTCACCATTAAGACTAACTTTAACTGTAATAATCCACAATATCCAACAATAGACTTCCCTAGAAAAAGAGGAACAATGCCCCAAATCCCACTGCTCTGAAATGCAGACATTTCTTCGACCATAGTAATAGCCTAGCCTAGCATAGTTCCCACTTACCATTAGCAAGTAACCTTTTACCCCTTCCCTTATTTATCACTTTGATAAAGCCTACATGACAGGTTCTTGAAGTTGATGTTGAAAAATATCACCTAATGACATATTCACACCTTAGGTTGAACTAGAAACAGTCCAAGATTAACAAATAACATAAAATCCTAGCATAATATACAATTTGAAACAAACAAAATAAAAGAGCACCAAAATGAGGGCAATCCACTTCGCAAACCAAAAAAGTAAAACAATCAGACTTAAAGGACATCTGCTGGCATAAAAATGGAACAAACCTTTTCTCCCTTTATCCATGGAAGGAGTAATTTCCGGTTGATTTTCCTCCTGCAAGGAGAAAGAATATGTTTGTCCTCGACAAATGAATGAATAAATGAAAAGAAAATCCTAAAGTAAAACCAACTAGCTTGATTCCAACCAAAACCAGGTTAATCAAAAGAGTGTGGTCGACTACTCCAAATCCAAGTTACTGTAATAGCTACGTACCTTTTCACTATTACTCTTCGATTGGTGTTCATTACTCTTCGAATGCTGTTCATTAACTATAATACTATCATGAACGGCTCTTTTCCTTTTCATCACATCAACCCATTGACCAGAAGGGCCCTGCAATTATTTATTGAGCTTCATTTTAGATTTTTTAATTTAGAGGTAAAAGTTAAAACAGAAAGACAGTAATGTAAGCATGCACATCGAAATAGATGATTCAATAGGTTTTGATGGCAGGCATGAATGGAACATCTATAACATAGTCCTCAATACAGCACAACAAAATTCAAACTGTTAGAGCAAGATAGGAAATTGACATAAAAGCAAAGTGTTGAAGTTATGACATCATAACATCTAATGCCCCATACATAATAAGATGTATATGCAATAAACAAAACAAAACAAAATTATAGCTATCATAACCAAAATGAGTTTATTCAATAAATGTAATTGGGAAATGTACTGCGTGATCCATGCATTATGCATATTTTGTGCAGGAAAAAGACATCAAGACATGGCTAAAATGTCTTACTATTGCAATACACAAGCATGTGTCTGATGTTGGATGTAGAAGCAACAAACAAACAGGTATATTGAAACTGTGTTAGGCAAAAGAATTGAGTCGCCCAAAATCCAAAATCAATCAAAAACTATGTGTTGCATATTGCAATCATCTTATCAACAACAATATCTTTTATTTAAAAATTAAAAAAGTTGGAGCAAGGGGGTGGGGAGACAACAGAGGAAGGCATGGCTGGGCCAAGGATAAATAATATTCATATGATATTTACATTTTTACCAACTGAGGACTTTACATCTTCTAATGAAGAGCAAGCTATCAAACTAGTTATCACATAATCTACAAGGTAAACAGTATTTTTTTTTAATTTTAAAACTCGGTATCCGATCCAAGAATCGACTAATCCGAGGGGACCAATCCCACCGCCCACTTGCGGGGGACCCATTTAAAGCCAGAGCAAGCTTTGTATGGACTTACCCACCGAAATTGGCACTAGAGGGAATCGAACTTGAAACCTTGAGAAGAGCAAACTCCAAGATCCCAAGTCAACCACTAGGCCAACCCCAAATGGGTTAGGGTAAACAGTAATTAATCCCTATAGAATCTTACTTCATCCCCTACACTCAACAGGACTAATACATCTTCCCTACAGACTAATCTTTTAGTAATTTTGACTCAGACAATAAGATTTCTGATCGGTACCATATCCAACTGTCATTCATACAAATATATTAAAATGGAAAAACAATACAGAAAATGCTGAGTTGCATAAGAGAATAGTGAAATTTAGTCAATTGAAGGAAGAACTAGAAAATCTCATTCTAAACATTTAACCAAAAAAATAGAATTATTAAATTAGACCAAAATCAAACAAAATATAGATTATGGACAATGTTTTGAGTAGAAACGTACTGCTCTACGTTTAGCTTTAGCTGCTTCTCCTTCCGCTTCCAAAATGGTCTGCTTTGGCCTGATATATTTGAATTGTTAAAGTTATGCACCTATAAAGTCTTCTAAAGAGGGTTGGTAGAAATAATTCCAGTTTATGAAAATATCTTGCACTCACCTAAAATTTTTCAAATGCTCAGAAAACGCAATTGCCGTTAACTCCCCTGTTCCCAACACTTTGTTGAAAATCGGATGCAGACCTTCATGTGGCAAATCCTTTACTCTTCTAATGGACTCCTTTGAGGGTAAGGGTTTTGTTTTAGAGTATAAACGAAATGCATTTTTACAGGCTCTCTGCAATGCTTCCAGCTCCGCAGAAGTATCAATAACTTCCCTAACTCTGTCAGAAACAAGGTCAATGACTTTTTGAGGGAAACGACCATAAACGGTTTCTCCATTTAACATTGCGTCGTCAATTCTGGACATCACTCCATCCATATCCCGCAAGACTTCTTCCTCAGTTGGAGCAGCTTTGACTGGTTTTGAAAGAAACAAATGAAGATCCAAGAGATAAGCCATATCCTCGGCAGTCAAGAAAGAATATGCGGTACCAGTACGACCAGCCCTTGCAACCCGCCCAACTCGATGAACAAATATTTTAGGCTTAGGAGGAAAGTCCCAATTGATAACATTATCAAGCAATGGAATGTCAATTCCCCGAGCAGCAATGTCGGTGACAATCAACAACATTGTCTTTCTAGACCTAAACCTGGCCACATGTTCTTTGCGAGCGTCTTGATCCATGTCTCCATAACATACAGAAGGCCTAATACCCTCTAGTTGAAACAACGAGTTGAGAAACTCAACATGATGTTTAGTGGATACAAAAATTAAAGTCTGCTCATCAGAACCAATAAGTTCCCTAATTAAATAGAGCAAAGCAGCATATTTCTCTTCCTGCCTCAAAGTGAAAAAGACAAGCTTCAAGTCAGGGCTGATTTTAGTTTCCAAATCAAGGCGAACAAGACGAGGGTCTCGCAGACCAGCCTTAGCAAATTCTGCAAGAGCGCTGGGTAATGTGGCACTGAAAAGCAAGGTTTGACGGTTCTCACCAAGCTGGGCAAGAATTTGATGGAGCTGCTCAGCAAAACCCATACCAAATAAACAATCCGCCTCGTCAAAAACAACATACTCCACCTTACGCAAGGACATGTCATCAACCTCAGACAAATGGTGCATGAGCCTACCGGGAGTGGCAATTATAATATCTGGATTCTGAGCTAACTCCTCAAACTGACTTTCCATACTATCACCGCCAACTAACAAACTGACACGAAGGTCTGATTCACAAACAAACAAACCGAAATCAGAATGTATAAACATAATATACAAGCACATCCAATAAGAATTCACTACTTTATCATTTCATATAAACAATTTCAAAATACACTTATAAGAGTGGGATGACATGACAAAACAATAGACTCTCATTAGATGACAACATAAAATTGATTTACACTAATAGAAAGTGTATGTCGTTTCAAATATATGACTATAGGCATGTTTGGGTTGACTTTGAGCTGGTTTGGGTTGACTTATTTTAACTTATAAACTGGCATTGCACTTGTAACACTCTTTGATAAAACTTATAAAAACAACTTATGACATGTTCATAAGCTGTTTTAAGCTTATTCCCCAAAGCACTCCATGATAGCTTATGAAAACAACTATAGATTATACAAAAACTGTTAGACTTTGAGCCTGTTTGTTACAGCTTTTTTTCATGAAAAATCAATTTTTAAAACAAAATAATCACTTTTAGAAGTTTTCATCCGATTGTTACAAATATTTTAAAAAATCAGAATCTGACAAAAATCTAAAAACTGCTTCAAATGATAAGCTGTTTTAAGTAGCTTCTCGCAAAATTATCTTCTGGTAATTGATTTTTTTTCTTCTAAAAGATGATTTTCATTCTGATAAACAAACACAAAGCAGCTTCTGTTTTTTTTTAATCACTAAAAATGTATAACCACTTGTGTGACTGTTGGGAGAGCTTATAACATGTTCATAAGTTGTGTTCAGCTTAATTCCCATAAGAGCTTATGAAAACATCTAATAGCTGATATGACCGCAGATTAACTTTATTTTCTATTTCGTTATAGAAATAGTTTATACATACATAAGTCAATCCAAATACATCCTATATGATAAATGCTTATGCTATAAACACTAACTTAAACCTAAAACTATCTATCCAAGCAATACATAAGTGAGAATGAAAAACAAAACAGATCATACAAGTTCACTTCAGCTTATTTCCAAATAGGCAATGAAAACAGCTTAATTAAGGTAAATGATTATAAAGAGAACCTGTGAAGTGACCAAGCTCTTTGGTGAACTTCAATGTCTGTTGCGCTAAATCTCTAGTCGGTGACAAAATAAGTCCTCTAACGCCACCCTGAGGAAGATGCTGATTAAGTCGGTGAAGCATCGGAACAAGAAACGCTGCCGTTTTACCGGAACCGGTACGAGCCATGGCAACGACGTCGATGCCGGAGAGAATGAGTGGCATCGTTTTTCGCTGAATTGGAGTGGGAACTTTGTAACCTTTGCGTTTGATTCCACTGAATACATCGCGGTTTAGACCTAGGGTTTCGAAACCGTGTTGATTTTTGTTGTTTTTCTTCTTCTTTGTACCTAGTGGAAAACCTCCCATTTTTTGAGGTGGTGGCTAGCAAGGGTGGGTTTGGGTTCAGAAAACGCAGACACGAGGGTGAATGATGAAGTGATATTGCTATAAGCTAACTCGGGTCGGGTCTACAGGTCCGTTAACGTAAACCCATAGGGTTTTGAATAGGAGAAAACTTTTATAGGGTTTTGAATAGGAGAAAACTGAACTTTTAAGACAGATTTTTATTTTTTTTTATCATTCAAAATCAATAGAGAGAGTAAAAACACAATATAAATATGAGAGATATGGTTGTTCAAAAGTTGTTATAAAATAGTTGTATAAATATTGTTTCTCGAAAAACATTATTGTCAGTTTGGATGGACGGCTACAAATCACGTTTTGCTTAAAATCACGGCAAAAAACCACTTTAACGCAAGCTTCTTAATATCACGGCAGATTTACATTGAAAAGTGCGCAAATGTGGTTTTGCTTCATCAAACGCCACTCCAAACATACACTAAATCAAAGTTGCATGCCCCGCTCCACGATGAGCCCGTTAAAAGCGAAGTGAGACTGGCGCAAGTCAATTGCAAGGGTGAGCTCAAACCATCACCTTGTTGTGTAATGTAGACGATGACACCAACATTGTTTAAGGAACCCACAAAAAGAATTTTTGTCTTGAAAATACACGTCAAACTCATGTAAAAATCACAACAACACAGTGTTAATGTAAAAGTTACGACTTTTGGATTCTTAAACAACGTCTTAAGGCACTTGTTAGCATTTTCTTATAATAAATATAATATTTTGTTGTGTTAGCCCTTCCATTTTCAATGAAAAAGGGTCATGTAATTCAGTGTTCGGCTGAGAGGTATGTAAAGTCCAACCAATAATATAATAAATATAATGTAAAAGACAACTATGGATTTCTCTCTAATGTTTGAGTTGTCGTCGCCCTTGTGAGTGTGTGTTGTTCATTCGATGAATTCCATCATTGTGCCTGAACGTGTGTGTTTGGCTTTGTACGCCTGGTTTACTGTTTCAGTCTATAAAATTACTCGTTGTAACTTGTACATACAATTAGGTTATATGTTCTATCATTTTTCTAAGCATTCATTGCCATTAAGTTATGCAGCCCCTAATTAAGGTCATTCGATTAGGGTCCTCTGGTCAGGAAGTTAAGTAAAACCACAGGGGTCTTACTTGGGGCCTGTAAATTAAGCAAGACAACCATAGGGTTTTGCTTGGGTTCTCCAATTTGGAGAAAATGTTTTTCTTCTCTTAGGATTTAAGGGTGGTTCTCTAAATTTGAATTTCATCCATGTTGATTCTTGTGTGGTTTATCGCTTTGTTTGTTCGGGTATAGTCGGTGTGAATAATGTTGGTGGGGACAACGAAAATTGGCTGGAAAAATTAGTTTAATTAGATGGAACTGCCGAGGTCAAGGGAACCTAAGCACAATTCCAAAATTAAAGTACCTAGTCCATTATTATAAGTCGAATGATTTAATTCACAGTGAGATGTTAGTCCATTCTAATAAGACCGAATAATTTTGTTACTTGCTTAGTTTTGATAATTATTTGGTTGAAAGTTGTAATGGTCGAAGAGGTGGTCTAGCCTTGTTATGGCGTAATTCTTTAAATTGTATTGCGTTAAATTATTCTGCATATCATCTAAGTATTGAAGTGGAAGACTTTCGTCGAGGTCACAAACAGTTTACAGGTTTCTACGGTTTCCTGGAATGGGGGAAATGTGTGTCTCTTTGGATTTTTCGTGTAACCTTGCACAAAATACAATGTTGCACAGTGCATTTAAGGTGATTTTAATGGTATCCTAGATGCACATAAAAAAGTGTGGTGGCTTGATAATCGACAAAGTAGTTGGTTATCATGTTTCACCTAGCTCGCATAAAGAACAAGAAATTGAGTGAATCCATGGTCTAAAACATCTAATCAGTGTTTATTTAGAATTTTATAATTTTAATCAGTTTTTAGTGTTAATAAGTCATTTTCAACTAGTAATACTTACTGTGGATGTTTGATGATACATGATGAGGAATGACTCTAAAGACATGGGAAGGTGCAACATATATTAGGATTGTTTCGCTAAAGATATGGAAAGCTACAACATCTTGGATCGCTAGCCGGATTGTATAACAAGTACGAAGCCATGAGACCACTTATGGCCATTGCTTAAGGAGTAAGAATTATGAGTTGGCGCCAATGATTGGAGTTCTAGGAATATAAAGGAATATTCCTGGAGTACGTAGGATACGATAAGGACATCTCATGTGTAAAATGATCAAATGGTACAACTTGTAGTGGTTAGTCTTGCATTGTAAAAAGACAACCACATGTTGTTGTTAAGGGTCCGAAAATTCGTTAGTAAATTGGAGAGGCCAAGTTCTAGCTAGGGTTAGCAGCTTTAGAGTTCTCACTCCATCTAATCTTATCCATAGATTAGCATGAGTTATAATTTTTAGAGTATTAGGGTTAAATTACTTCTGATGCTTTTAGCTCACCATTATCCTTCAAGGACTGCAATCTTGTAGTAGCTCTATTTTATCTATCAATTTAGTTTTTTATGTTTTCATTTATATTTTATTTCATCTTAATCTCAGAGGTTCAACTCACTATGAGCTAAACTCCTTCTGGTGGTTTAGACATGGTGAGGTTATGATACTTTTTACTTGTGATTTATAAGTTTATAGCTTCATGCTTCTCTCAAACAAACTACTCTAACTCAAAATCTTTAGAAGTGGAAATTAATCACTTTGACTTCTAATGTTATAGTTCCTTGAAACTGACATGGTATGGGAATGGAACGTGTTTGTTTGATATGAGTTAGTCCATGTGCATCAGGAGGTAAAGGGATCAAGAAAGACTACTTAACACGAGTACTAGATCTTGGAGGAGGCTTCATGCGCTAAGATCTTATTGCGTAATTGTACACCGAGTGGTAGTCTCTAATGGATTAATATGAAGGTTGAGTGCGAAACACTCCCAACGGCCACCATGTTGCCAAGAAGCCATAAAAAGCTATAATTTTGTAGATCGTAATAAAGCTCTGTCATAATTGAACTTTGTTTAAACCACACTTTTTACACTATGATAATTTCTAAAATCTTTTTAATTGTTTTCCCGACCTATAGCTTTTATTTTTACTATTGTGATAAATGATTTATTTATTTTCTTACAAACAAGTTTTCTGCGGGAAAGCTATAGAGAGTTATAGCTCCCCAATCCTTGTGGGATAGATATCTTTTTATACTATAACTTGGACAGTGTATACTTGCACTGAGTCTTTCCATCTTAAAACACTCGTAGTGTTTTGGAAGACACCGTGAATCTAAGCGTGCAAGACGGTTTGTTAATGGTTATTGACAAACAATTTCTAACCGTAGGTTACACGGTGTGTTTATGGAGGGATACCCATTTACTTGTTTCAAGAGTTTAAGTACTTCTTGGGCAGCTGAATACAGGTTGGGTATAACTCTTGCCAATGAGACTTGGATTCAATTATTTCCCAACGTAAAACTTGAAAATTTAGTTGTGTCGGCTTCTGATCATTAAAGAATTTTTCTTAATTGTGAATGTGTAACCCAAACTTCTAACAAGAGAACGAGCTTCAAATTTGAGAACGCTTAGTGTGTCGAACCGAGAATAAAAGAGGTGGTGTTTGAGAGTTGTCATTCCAATGCAAGTCAATATGTCGTTCATAAACTGGATGTACGCGACAATGACTTAAGCTCATGGAACAAGAGTAACTGGAATGGTATGAAAGATGAGACCGAGGGCTATCAGAGCAGGCACAAATCTAGGTACTATAAATTGGGGGCAACTGCCCCCACTACTCTTCCGGTTATATTTGTTAAGATTTAATGATTACCCCCTCTTAAAATAATATATTGCCCCATTGGATGAAAATTTATACCATAAAAATGAGTTTCGCTCATTAATTTTATAAAATCAAATGTGTAGATGCATTTGAGATGAAATTTTGAATAATTTCTACCATATTTTTTAAATATAAAGATACGTAAAGAACAATTTTAATTTGTAGATATTGATGAGTCTTTAATTTTTCTCATATATAACAGGATAATGTTTATAATCTCGAGTATTTTGTTCAATAATAATGATGTTATTATTATATTACTTTTAAATTGCTAAAAATGTTCTATAAATATATATCATATAAAATCTTGCCCTCACATGTCAACATTTATGGATCTATCACTGTATCAGAGTGACTAACTTGATGTCGCTATCAAGGATATGCAACATGGTAAGAATGTAATTCCCTGATTATTATTGATGAGAATTGTGATACATATACAATTGTCTCTGATTCTGATATAGAAACTAATAATGCCTAATGAATATACAATAATGTCTAATCAATATAATTACATATTTGAAAAGTCAAAAAGTAATGCCTAATGAATATACAATAAACATAATTGATTCTAATAAATGCCTAATGAATATACAATAAACATAATTGATTCTAATAAACATATCATTCTCAATCGACGAGTCTAGGGGAACGTGTGGCACACTTATTAATCCAAGAGGACAAATATCGAAGAAAACAAGCAAAAACTCATTGGTATCGCGACGACAACCTTAATACTATTTTTTTTTTTAAGTCTGTGCTACTTCACGAACGAATGTAAACTATATTCTTGCCTTAGAATATTACACATGTGTACGAGTTTCTAATGAGTCATGTGTAATGCCCTGTTTATTGATTTGATTATTTTGGTTGAGTTTAGAGTCTTTTATATGACTTATATGATTTATGTTGATAAGTGACATGTTGTTGTGCATTAATATTTTATTAAGAGACTTTATTTTATTATTTAGTAGGATAGGTTGGAATTAAGAATAATTAGACTTGAGGGGGGCTGAATTAGAATTAATTAGAAAATAAGTGGAGTTAAATAGAAATCTGTTGAGATATAAGAAAACAAGAGCCAGACAAAATTAGGTTTTTACAAAGTCTTTGGGAGAAAAGAGGAGAACCAAGAGAAGAGGAGAATCAAGAGAAGGGAGGGCTTGAAATCTTGTAATCATCTAATCTAAGGTAAGGGTGGGACTAACATTCTCTAATCTTAGGTTATGCAATTCTGGAATTGAATTTAACAGGTAGTTGTTGTTGTTGTTTTGTGAATTTGGGAATTAGGTTTTGGGGTAGGAATTGGTTGTTAATAGTGTAGAAAATCCATTGAATTCGTGTAAGATTGATATTCAGGTTGTAGAAAAATCACAGGTTGAGTTCCCTATCAAATTTGGGATTGGGGTGGATGAAAATTGGGTCTTTGGGGTGAAGAATCGTTCCTCCCGACAGAAGTCTGTCATAACTCGCCACGGTGAGTAATCTGCTCGCCACAACGAGCTACAACGTGACAGAGAGCAGTGTTTGCTCGCCACGGCGAGTAAGTCAGCCCGCGAGGCGAGTTACCCAGTAATAGTGTGTCTTTTCATGTTCTTGCGTCGTTTTCACACGTTTCTGTTTTGGATTAGCCTTTAGTGTGTACATGAAAGTCTTAGGTAATATTGTCAGTTTTCAAATGGCTTTGTTTATCATGAACAACCTTGATTGATGAATTTCTATATGAATGCATATGTTGAATTAATATGATGATTATATGATGTTGCAATTAAATGATGAATATTTATGGAATTGTAATGTGGAGTCGTTGTTGCTGTTGTTGTTGTCGTTGTCGTTGATGTCGTTGAAGTTGTACGTTGATGTTGAATAAGTTGTTGAGTCCATGCATACTCATATGGAGTTGGGGGCTCATGCCCTGTTGAATGTTTAATCATTCATACCACGTTGATTTGAGAGCCTATGCTCTACACGTTGATTTGAAAGCCTATGCTCTACATGTTGATTTAAGAGCCGGTGCTCTACACGTTGAATTTAGAGCCTATGCTCTAACACGTTGATTGGTACCACATGCATTCTGCATAGTCAAGTTGTTGTTGTGTCATTGCATTGTCGCGTCGTCGTCGTCGTCGAGTTGTTGTCATTGATTTATTGCCAAGTAGAAATAATTGAAGCATATATGAAGTATTATTGTTGTTTAGTTGTTATTGTTTATGTTGTTAAATTCCATTGATGAATTATATGCTTATTATTATTGAATGCGATTCTCACCCCTTCTGTTTGAATGTTGCCTCTACGTGGGTAACGTGCAGATAACCAGGATTAGCTGCCGATGTGAGTTGACTCTCTCATGCGTCATCTTAGGGTCGTTCTGATACGTAACGGGATGGAGATATTTGCTATGTTTTCCACTGTTGCGTATTATTTATGAACTATGTTGTCGAACTATTTGAATTAAGGTTTTCATTAAAGTTGTTCATGTTGAGGCCGTAGTGCCAAAGTTGTTGAATAAAGAATCAATTTTCCGCTGCGATGTAATCGAATTTTGATAAAGTTGTTTTAATAAATAGTAACTTTACTCTATTTATACTTCGATGTAGTGTGACATTCTGTTTTACGTTGAATACTCTGATTTATATGTATTATTTACAAATTGGGAAAACGGGGTGTTACATCATGTATGTGTCAGGTGGCAAAAATATACTTTGAAGAGTTGTTCTAAGAACAAAACAGTGCGTGTGCCCGATTGTAAATGTCATTGCATCTGTGATCACTAAAGATGCCCAAGATATCCCTTCCTTATTAATCATCATTTTATAGAAAAAATTTGTATTTTTACGAAAAATCAGTATTTTTGCGCGTAACTATGGAGACTAATCTCTTGAGTCTTGTGAGACACAATTGAGTGACAACTCTCTCTAACAGTTTCAATAATGTTATATGTGTAATGTTCGAACTCAGAATCTTGATTAAACTAGAAGAGACCCGCACCAAAAATTTGTTTCTATTTAATTATCACACTTAAAGTTCAATAAAACATTTAAAAGTAACAAATAATTTGAGATAGAACATGTATATATCATTTTGATTAAGGGAGTATATATCAAGTTTTTGAGTGTTACTTTTCCCACCATACTGCCTTCTCACGCGCCCTGCAAAAATGCCGAAATTACCCTCGGTTCGGATTTTATTTTTTGAACCCGATTGTTAGTGAATTCCGAATTTTAAAATCTGGACAACGTCAACTTCCCGACGGTTTGACCAACCTTCTTGGGGCAAAGCTAGATTTAGTTTTACTCTAGGGAGGTAGGTTTTCTGGTGGTTTTTTTTTTCTTTTTACTTTTCTGTTGTTTTAGGCTCTTAGAAGATTAGAAATAGTTCTAGGTTCTTATGTAATAAGCTTAAGAAACTTCAACATTATTGTAATTATTATTCATATATTAATAAAATGATTTCTTTTTATCTTTGTGTTCTTTTTAATTCTGTTTTTTTATGTTTATTTGCATTTTATTTTACGAATTTGAAAGACTAAGATAAAAAAATTCTGGAAAAAGAGCATTCCGGATTTTAAAATTTGGAATCTTCTAACAATGTAATTCGGATAACAAAATCTGGACAGATGTATTTTTGAAAAAAAATAGGGTGCGCGAGAAATGTATTGGGTGGGAAAAGTAATACTTTTTTTTGCATTTTTGTGGCGGGACAGAAGGAGGAGTGGTAATTAACGAACTTGTAAAAGACGAAGAACGCGTCAACGTGTTTATCCTTGCACGATAACATTTCCCATTTCCTAATACCAATGTCACTATATTAAAATTTAAACTATCATCTTCCAAATTCCCAAACACACGCTATCTTCATCTTCTCCATAACCATCTCCGACCATTGACCATGGACAACCACCGCATCACCCGCCGAACCACCATCCTCACCAATCACCTCCGCCACGACCCACCAACCGCACCAACAATCCTCAACAACCATGCTTGCCTCAGCTACTCTCCTCCCGAACTCTCCGAATCAAATCCAACAACATTCGACACCTTCCAGATGCGGAAGCTCTTGGACGGTCACAATTTGGAAGATCGCGACTGGCTATTTGGGTTGATGATACAGAGCGGACTATTCAACCGTCGGGAAGTTGACGGGAGGGTGTTTGTGAATCCTGATTATAACCAGTCCATGGAGCAACAGAGGGAGATGACCATGAAACGAATTTCGTACTTGTTGGATCGCGGTGTTTTTCGTGGATGGCTTACTGGTGATGGCCCACAAGAAGAGTTGAGGAAGTTGGCTCTTCATGAGGTTATTGGAATGTATGATCATTCTCTTGCTGTTAAGCTTGGTGTTCATATCTTCTTGTGGTACAACCCTCCCTCTCTCTACCTTATTTTTTATATCCTAGTTATCTATGTAGCATCGACAAGACACGTCATACTGATAATAATTTGAGAAAATGACATAATTTAATGTAATCATATATGTCGGTGTTAGACACTATACATATCTGACACTGTGACACGCCTATTCCGAGGAAAATATGTGCTTCATAGACCTTTTGTTATGATAATTGAGCCTGCGTTATTGAATCATCATGGTTTTAAACTGAGTTTGTTACGCTGCGAATCTTTATATTGCCGCAAAATGTAGAAAAATACGACTGTTAAGGTCAAAATTGTAGTTACAATCTATCAAGCTCAGAGCCGCTGACATGTACACATTTACGTTCGGTCAAATTTGAGAAGATGAATTAATCAAACTTAATGACATGTGTAAGTGTTGGACACTGGACATGTCTCCCATCAGAAGTGTTGATGCTATAGAGGTTGCGATGTGGAGACTTTAAAATCCTTTATATTGATGATTGCAATTTAAAACCAGTATTAGAATGATTATCTTCAAAGCTTATGTCATGGATGTTATACTATAAATTATTTGCAGAAAGGCGATATATGATTTGATGTCTGTGTAAAATTTGTATATAATGATTGATTCTTATGCTCACATCCAACTGCATGGGATAGAATTAGAAATTACAATATCAGAGAGAGAGTAGGGGTAGCACCTATAGTAGAAAATATGGTGGAAAATAGGCTTACATGGTTTGGCATGTAGAGAGAAGACTTGTAGATTTTGTAGTAAGGAGAGTAGATCAGATGAAGGATAGCCAAATCACTAGATGAAGAGGAAGAGACAGAGAGAAACTATTAGGAAAGATTTAGAGATTAATGAGTTGGACCAAAATATGGTTTATGATAGAACATTATGCCGTAATTGATCCAGGTAGCCAACCCCGCTTAGTGGGATAAGGCTTGGTTGTTGTGGTTATGTCCACCAAAGCTGCCACAATTTTTACGTTTAAATTAAACTTTAATTTACAAGGTAGGTGGTAATGATGGAGCTATGGATCACTTGGTTAAAGAATGAGCATCCCTTAAGCTCAAGCCTTTAAATGAAGGGTTATGAATGATTTTTAAGTTTGACACATAATTGGCCTAGTTCAATGAAATGTTTCTTGCTTGACAAATTTCCTGGACGTATAATTTGATGTGATTTCATGCACTCTGAAGCTAGCTGTTGATAGAATAGTTATAATGTAATTAAATTAATTTGTATTATTTTCTTGTTCTTCGTTATTTATATTGAGGTGGTTGTAGATATAACAAGAAAAAAATGATGGATTTATTGATGATGCCACCTTAGATGATTTATTTATACCCCTCAAAAAAGTTTATTTGACAAATGGCTCACTGTTAGTTTCTTTATGATGAATGGATTTCAGGGGTGGGGCTGTAAAGTTTCTGGGAACCAAGCGTCACCATGACAAGTGGTTGAGAGCTACTGAAAACTATGACATCAAGGGTTGTTTTGCTATGTCTGAGTTGGGCCATGGGAGTAATGTATGTGAAGGCTGCTCAATAGGATGGGATTGTTAGGTCCACATGTAGTTTATTATGATTTTTATCCCGTCACTTTAATAATATTTCTAGAGTGATTTTCACAGGTCCGAGGAATTGAAACTGTCACTACTTATGATCCAAATTCTGGTGAGTTTGTCATCAATACTCCGTGTGAGTCAGCTCAGAAGTATTGGATCGGTGGTGCAGCAAATGTAAGGATTCTTTTATCATCATCTCCATTTAAAAGCCTATATGTAGTTAGATTGTTTGGGTGCTTACACTTTCTCTCTGCTCTATCTTTGTACATATAAACACTGTATTAACTTACTTTTCTATTCAGCATGCAACACATACTATAGTCTTTTCACAGCTCAACATAAACGGAAGCAATCAGGGGGTGCATGCTTTTATTGCCCAAATCAGGGATTCAGATGGAAACATATGCCCAAATATCCGAATAGCTGAATGTGGTCACAAAATTGGTTTAAATGGAGTTGATAATGGCCGTATCTGGTAATATATACATTATTACAAGCAACATTGCACCTGATAATAAATGAATTTATTTTAAATGAGTAAACTCAAGTTCTGGCTGGACATCTGATTTCAGGTTTGACAATGTGAGAATACCCAGAGAGAATTTGTTAAATTCCGTGGCCGACGTTTCACCAAGTGGCGAATACTTGAGTGCAATAAAAAATACAGATCAGGTGATTGCTTTTTCTGAGAGTTGGCATTCACTTTGATCATCTTGTGTTGTTTTTTTATCCAATTACAAAGTTTGCTTACATATATTTGTTGTATGTCTTCTGTGCTCCAGAGGTTTGCAGCATTCTTAGCTCCTTTGACCTCTGGTCGTGTAACTATTGCTGTCAGTTCTGTTTACATCTCCAAGGTAATGATTCCATCTTTATATGTGGATATGAATGTACTTGTCTATTTTTTTATATATATTTTACAAACTCACCAAACTTTAACATCTTACATTATCATGCCTTTCATTTTCTGTTGTTAGATAAGCTTAGCCATTGCTATAAGATATGCATTGACAAGGCGAGCCTTTTCTATTACACCAAGTGGGCCTGAGGTTTTACTGCTTGATTACCCAAGTCATCAACAACGTCTATTACCTTTACTTGCGAAGATGTAAGTACCCTAATACATGCATTTTATATCTATTTGCTGTGAGGGTTCAATGCGATTCAAATCCTTTAGGAACCAGAACTTAGGTATGCCACTTTTAGTATATGTCCCTCATAATAACATTATGAGATTATTTTTTAATATATGTTCAGAGGTTATTTTCTGAAATGTATTCCAATTTCCAGACGAAAGCATTTGATATAAAATCAACATGCAGCAGTACAAAATAAACACCTGCCCTGCGGCTCATATATGTTGTTAAGTTTAAAATAACTATTTAGAAGTTGTAGATTTAATAACAAGTGACTATCCTAGTTTGATCATCAGAAGATATAATAATGGACCTGTTTGTGTTAATCTCCTTGCGTCTTCTACAGATATGCAATGAGCTTTTCTGCAATTGAGCTCAAAAAGATGTATGTGAATAGAACGCCTGAGTCAAACAAAGCAATTCATATTGTTTCTAGTGCATACAAGGCTACTTTTACATGGAATAATATGCGTACTCTTCAGGTATGGATTGCTATCATTATACTTGGGTGTGATAGATTGTAATTTGTAGGCTACTGGCTTCACTAAGGTTATACTAATGCATGAATCAGGAATGTCGTGAAGCATGTGGGGGACAGGGCGTCAAAACTGAAAACCGTATTGGTCAATTCAAGGGTGAATATGACGTGCATTCAACATTTGAGGGGGACAACAATGTTCTGATGCAGCAGGTAATATATAGTATTTTGTTAAATATGAAACTCAAACCATGTATGAAGTGTAGCAGGTTCTGATGCAGTAGGAGTTATGTGTGAAGTGTATCTTAGTCTTAAGAGTGAAGAATCATTCTTTGCAGGAGGCCCAGGCTCTAGATCTGTTTTTAAACAGTGCACTGTTTGAATATGAAATTCCCCTTTCAATTCAAAACTGGTTCTCTGTCAAATTCAAGCCTAGGAGACATGTGATGTGTCTATTGCAAGCAGAACTGAATCTTGACTGCTTTTGTGGTATTAATTGCATTTTACATTATACTGGTGGATAAAATAGAGAAATAATCATATGGGATTCAACTCTTGAGAGTAACTGGGGCTTTAGCTTCAATGCTTGCTACTTCATTTGAGTTTGTTGGAGATAAAACCTACTTTTGGCCTTCACTTAACAGTGTTAACTTTTTGGATGATTATTCTAATCATAACATTTGAGCCTTTTTGTTCAAGTGATTAGAATTTTGATCCATATCACTCTTATTGTTTATTAATTGAGATTTCATCTAAAACATACTGGTAGGCCCATGCTTTGTCATGCTTAGTCCCGAAAGGAATTTCACATGAGAGATGGAATATGTTCTTATGCTTATAGAGATACTTAATGCAACCCAGTCTATTACTATTTGAGTTGAACCTGTTTTATATCTTTTTTAATTATACTTTAATCATGGTTCTCCAGAGATGACAATTTCCCATTTATGATATCCGTGGACTTTGTCGATTGACTTTTAGCTACATTCCGCTCATTTTTGTTTCTTGTTAAATAGTGGCTTTAGCAGCGCTATTGCATAGCAGAATTTGAACAAATTGCTATTGTTCTGTGATACGCTATCAGTACAAAATATTGTGAAATAGCGGCAATAGCGATGCTGTAGCACTGTTGCGTAGTGGAATTTGAACAAACCGCTATTTTATGCGATCCGCAATTGACAACACTATGGATGGATTGAATTTATGGGTTCTACATTTCACTTCAGATAAGCAAGGCGCTCCTTGCAGAATACATAGCATGTCAGACAAAAAATAAACCATTTAAAGGTCTTGGATTAGAACATATGAACGGATCTTGTCCTGTCATCCCATCTCAGTTAACAAGTTCTACCATCAAGAGCAGTGAATTCCAGGTAATCATTTGACTATATACCTGTTGATATTTGTAACGACCTGGTTGGTAGAAGCTTCTATCTGTTTCTTACCTCTCATTTACACAGATTGATCTGTTCCACCTAAGAGAGCGAGACCTATTGAAACGTTTTGCTATAGAGGTTTCAGAACATCAATCTCAAGGAAATAGCAAGGAGTCTGCCTTCATTCTAGTGAGGACTCTACTACGTTTTGCAAATTATTCATTCATAATTATCACTGTCTTACAGTTTGAAACTACTCCCTTTACCAGAGTTATCAGCTTGCTGAGGACTTGGGCAGAGCTTTCTCTGAACGAGCAATACTGAAAACATTTATGGAGGCTGAGTCAGCTTTACCAGCCGGTTCATTGAAGGTAAATCATATTATTGCTTATGTAATGTTCCTTCTCAGTGTGTGCACGCACGTGTGTATTTGCTAGTACATTATTTTCCAGATAAAGAAGTAAAACAAGTCTATTAATCGATCTCTTTGCATTTTGTCTCCTCTGCAGGATGTCTTAGGTCTGTTAAGATCGTTGTATGCCTTGATTAGTGTGGACGAAGACGCTGCCTTTCTCCGATATGGATACTTGTCAACAGAAAATGCTTCTGTAGTGAGGAAAGAAGTTCCAAAGCTATGTGCTGAACTTCGACCGCATGCACTTGCCTTGGTTAACTCCTTTGGTATTCCTGATGCATTTTTGAGCCCTATTGCATACAACTGGGTTGAGTCAAATTCTTGGTCTAGTGCTCAACATTAATCCCTCATGCGGGTTTCTGCATGTGATTGAGGTATTGGATGGGGTGTGGCGTTATGCTTTAGTTTAACTTTCCAAAAGAATTTTACATACCAATAAGGAAATGTGAATAATATTTTTTTTTGGTCAAGTAGCGTAATGACCAAAATTCACTTTTTAAAATGAATAAGTGGGGTGTCTGGAAAACTGAGACTCAAACCCCGACCTCTGCATATAACAATGCATTGTCCATGCCAACTAAACTATGCTTACGGGGGCAAATGTGAATAATATTTGTTACGTTATACTCCTGTAATAAGCTGTTGGAATATATTCAGATCTGATGAATACTTTTACTGGAAAATGAAATATTGAACTGCAATGCTTTTAATCTATGTTTTTAAATAATCTACGCACATGTCTAAATACTTTTGTCAATGCTATATAGTGAAGTCACTGAAGTGTGGTATAAAAAAAACTATACACTCAAGCTCGGGTTTGCTAATATGAACCTTTTAAAAATTGAAAGTCTAAACTCTCAAAGCTGAAAGTCTCGAAGTTTAGAGCGTCCAAAATGGTGACATTTATTTTTGAGTACTTAAATAGACCATATACATAACACTCAATCTTTTGGCAACATTTTACACAAATTTTTTAAACAGGATCGGTTAATCATCAATCAATAACTCTCAATAGAATTGAAATGCTTTATTAAGACTTTGATCCCATTAGGTACTCAAAATAACTTTTCCTTAATGGGGTAACTCATATGTATCGGTTCTTGAACGGAGAGATCCCCCATTAAAGATGATCTTAAAGTCCTCAAAATTTTGAAACTTGTCCGCAATTTCGTTACTTTAAAAGCAGTTGAATATTGTTTCAAAGACAAATAATAATGTTCGGAATTAATGTCTGCAATAAGAGAAAATAAAATAATAACCAATGCAATCATTAATTGTTGTAACTTTTTAAATATTTTTACAAATATACCTTTATAGAAAGTTGTGAAACATTAAATACATCTACTAATATTAAAAAGACAACTATTAAATGAGGGATAGAAAAATCTTTTAAGCAATAACTACAACTTAAAAGTTAATGCTCAAAAGAGAGTGTTGCTAGCACTACTCTCTTATATACAAATTGGAAATGAACCATTTTAAGAAAAATTCTATAGTGAAGTCGTGAAAATGACTTTTCTGATGAAGTTAACACTATAACATCAAAAGTGTAGTGAGTAACACCCCACTGTTTGTACAGTGACATCAAAAGTTCAGTCCTCATAGTATCATCAATTCATCAGATTAACAAGACTGCACTTAATCTAATTTTATCCTACCTTGTTTTAAGTGTAACACCCCACAAAGTGTAACACTTAAGACTATCACATAATATCATCGAATCTGTTTGCACGTTAAAGATGCCAACGATAAAATAGTACCCGTAAGTCCAAGATGTTGCAAACATTACTAGATGAATTACTATTGCTCATTAATCAATAATCAACAATTTAAAAATGAATCAAACATTAAAATCAAAATTTCCTTACTGCACCGTAGAAACTCCCTAAATTTAATTAGTAAAATAATTACCATGTTGGTTTTCATTATTATTTACTCCAGGTACATTAGTATTGCATGATGTTGGTCATGTTTTGACGTGTCATTAGTCACTAGTTTATAGCTTTAACCTTTGCTTTGCTTTGCTTGTTCACATGTTGGTCATTATTATGCCATTATTTTATTCATTATTTTTTTTACTTAAAAATATCATTAGTCCATACACTTTTTTCAGCATTTTTTTATATCAGTCCGTGCACTTTGGTATTAGTCCCTGATTTTTTTCTTTTAAAATAAAATAAAACTTTGAATGAAATTATTATGTTTTATTATTGTTTTGTTCATATTTTTATTGAAAATAATCATTAGTTTTATTATTATTTGCTTATAGCTTATTTTTCAGATGCTATTTTAAGTAGCGTTTGAACTTAAAATTTTTATTTATCATTTTTTGTTCCATTTTTACCCTTACCATTTTAATTAAAACCCACCTATATCCTTTATATGTTAAAACATACTTATGACGTTTTCAATGATTTGCCTCTATTTGCTTAAAAAAAAAACATTGCTTTGCCTCTGTTTCTTTTTTTCCTACGTTTCCAGTTTCCATGTATATCAACGTTTTTAATTTTTAAATGTTTTGTTCCACATATATATTCCTACTCTTTCAATGTTCCTATGTTTCAATGTTTTCTATGAATATTACGATTTGTTTTAAATGTTTACTTAAAAACTTTATGATTATTCTCAATAAAAATGTTTTCTATGAATATTACGATTTGTTTTTAATGTTTACTTAAAAACTTTATGATTATTCTCAATAAAAATAATGAAAGAAACAATAATAAAACATAATAATTTTATTGAAAGTTTTTTTCCATAAAAAAAAAGTTCAGAGATCAATACCAAAGTGCAGGGACTAATATAAAAAAATGTTAAAAATGAAGGGACTAATGATATTTTTAAGTAAAAAAATAATGAATAAAATGATAATTAAAAAGTTAATTTTTTGTCTTTTAGTGTGCCACATGGTGTGTTATGATTGGTCCACGCGGCACACCGTTAGTTTTGGTTTTTTCTTTTATAACTAAAACTTAATAGAAGGACTTAAACCAAAAGTTTTACAAACTGCAGGGGCCAATGCCAAACAACAAAAGCGCAGGGACCAATGTCAAAATTAGGTGAAAGTGCAGGGACCAAACACACATTTAAGCCAAAAAAAAATAGAGAATGATGTTTGTAACTCAATTTAAGTTGTGCCATTAACTAATATTTTACAACATTGTTAACCATGATGTTTGTAACACAATTTAAGTTGTGTCATTAACTAATATTTTACAACATTGTTAACCATAAAATGTAAATTTTTTTAATACAAAAATGTACGTTGTTAACCATTTTAAAAAAAATGAATTTCAATAACTACTTTGACTACTTTGTTAATCACAAATATTCAAGGCGTTAATCACTTATTTTACATAAATATATGTACTTCGGTTATTTTTTGAAACAATATATTTCCTAAGATCGACCATCCACAATGAAAGAGAGTCTTGCTTTTTAATAATTGATACCCAACAAGAACTCTCATTGTGGAGCAAAAAAAAAAGAGTACATATTATGAATATGTACCGTGTGAAACACTAACTCTTTCTGTGGATCCACATTTTTTTAATATTAATAATATATAATTATTAATAGACGATTAATGAGTTCCATTTAAGAAACTTGTGTAAAATGTTTTTTTTTTGAACAATCAACTTGTGTAAAATGTTGAGTTGAAGTGATTGAATTTTATTAAGTATTAATATTGAAAAATTATAAAGAAGTGACGCATACACGCGGTAAGATTCCTTTACATACAAAAAAATAGATATCTCAATTGTGGATGCTTTAAACAACTTGACATGCAAGTTTTCTAAACGAGTTAGACCCTTTCCATTTTTTTCAAAATAAATGGAGGAGGATCCCGACTTTTTTTAAACATCTATTACTTGTGTTGTTTACTAAATTGACTTGACAAATGCCGGTTTTTTAAACATCTTTTCCTGTATGAATGTAGAATCGAAACATATTTTTTAGATATCTCTGCAATTAGAGCTATTAGATGCAGAATCGGAACATTAAATTGAATGTTTTTATCCTCACAAATTGTTTTATTTTGTTTTTAGTCCTTAATGACCATTTTATGTTCATGTGAATGTCAATATTATAACCTTTTTATGTTCAAATTGTATTCATGTTATGTCCGTTTATTATGTTCAAAAAATGTCAAAATTATATCCATTAGGGACTAAAAATAAATTTACCCTCTAAAAAAAGTTCAACATAAGAAAGAAAGTCTTGAAAAGGATTATTTCCCGACGTGAGCCTCATCTAAGACGGAAACTCCATTTCATTTTGTGCTCGCTCTTCTGTCATATCATGGTTGGGGTTCATCTGAATGAATGTGTGGAGTTTGGCATATCTTCTCCTATATCTTCACCAGTATCTTCATATGGTTGATTTAGACTTTCCACATATGAAACCTTTTTCTAGCTGTCAATGGAATCTATCTCTTCATCTTTTTTTCTTAATTTCATATTTGAGTCTTGTACTATTTTGACTATGATCATTAAGTGTCTAGTATTGATGATATTTCTTTTTCAAAATTCAATTGATAAATATTAAAATTTATATCTTGATAAAAAAATTCATGATATATACAAAGAAAATGCACTTATTTAAAAAACAATGCCTCCACTATAATTTTAACGTTGTTTTGCATGTTTCTAAATACAACGATGCTATATAAAGCGACTAAACCTTCACAAAATTTCTCTTACATGCAGTTTTGGTGGAATAAATGGTGGTCACTGTATTTACCAGCCAATCAAAACATTTCGCTAGCAATTTGCAAAGCTTCGCTTTATTTATCATTTCCTTAATAAATAAAGGGGAATGCTATAGATCACAAGAGGAATCCTACGAATGTTTCACAAACAGAAAAATGTTTTGGAAAAAAAAAACAAAATGCGCACTTTTATATATATTTTATTTTTTTAAGAAACTAAATTAGTTCGCACACTTACATATATGTAAGTTACCAAAAATAAAGGATGTTGCCTTTTCAAGGCTCGGAAAATTTAGGGGGATTGAATTTTCGCTATAAACAGCATTTGCCATAAATAAAAACACAAGCCAACTTCCTTGACCACCAAAATCAAAGGATCTCCATTTTCTTTTCTCTCTTCTTCTTTTTCTTCTCTTCATCATTACTATCATTATCTTCTACATATTTTTCAAATCATTTTGTTTACAATCATCACAATGGATTCATCATCTCCTTTACACATAGCAATGTATCCATGGTTTGCAATGGGCCACCAAACTCCATTCCTTCATCTAGCAAACAAACTAGCAAAAAAAGGTCACAAAATCACATTTTTCACACCTAAATCAGCACAATCCAAATTAGAACCATTCAATCTCCATCCTCAATTAATCACTTTTATCACCCTCAAAGTTCCTCATGTTGAAGGTCTCCCTCCCAATGCAGAAACAACAGCTGATGTCCCTTATCCATTACATCCACACATCATGACAGCCATGGACCTTACTCAACCTGACATTGAAACTCATCTCACAAATCTCAAACCTCACATTGTTTTCTATGATTTCACACATTGGATTCCATCTTTAACAAAACGTTTAGGCATCAAAGCTTTTCATTATTGCATTATTAGTTCAATCATGATTGGTTACACTCTAGCACCAGCTAGATATTCACAGGGAAAAGATTTAACCGAATTTGATCTCATGCAACCTCCTTCTGGTTACCCTGGTTCATCTATCAAGCTTCATAGTCATGAAGCAAAAGCTTTTGCTGCTATGAGGAAAAACACTTATGGTAGCGATATTCTTTTCTATGATCGACAAACCATTGCTTTAAATGAAGCTGATGCATTAGGATACAAAACATGCAGAGAAATTGAAGGACCTTATCTTGATTACATACAGAAACAGTTTAACAAACCGGTTCTTACATCAGGACCAGTTTTACAGATAATTGAAAATCCAAATTATGTTTTGGATGAAAAGTGGGCTACATGGCTTGGTAGATTCAAAATAGATTCAGTTGTTTATTGTTGTTTTGGAAGTGAATGTGTTTTAAAGCCAAATGCATTTCAAGAACTGATGCTTGGTCTTGAGTTGACTGGTATGCCATTTTTTGCAGCTTTGAAACCTCCTTTTGGTTTTGAAACAATTGAAGAAGCATTGCCAGAAGGGTTTTCAGAAAGGGTTGAAGGAAGAGGTGTTGTTTATGGTGGTTGGGTTCAGCAACAATTGATTTTGGAACATCCTTCTGTGGGATGTTTCATTACACATTGTGGTTCAGGTTCTTTATCAGAGGCATTAGTGAATAAGTGTCAATTGGTTTTGTTGCCAAATGTTGGTGACCAAATATTGAATGCTAGGATGATGGGAAACAACTTGAAAGTTGGTGTGGAAGTTGAGAAAGGTGAAGATGGATTCTATACTAAGGATAGTGTTTGTAAGGCTGTGAGCATTGTGATGAATGATGAGGATGAAATCAGTAAGACAGTAAGGGCTAATCATGCTAAGATTAGAGAGATGTTGCTTGATAAAGATCTTGAGTCATCTTATATTGATAACTTCTGCATGAAGCTTCAAGAGATTGTTGAGGGAAAGAATTGATATACTAATTTCAGTGTGTTTTGCAATTGTCCCTTCTCTTTATATGTACAATATGGTTGTAGGGTCATCGTGATTCGTGACAGTTTGACTATTTTTTTTAAACATGGTCACCATGAATTACATGTTGGTTTTTTCTTTTACTACATAGTACATCTTTAATTTTTTTTACACCTATTCAACACTTCATTTTCTCTTTAATTGTTATCACTCTTATTGTTTCAATTACTTTCATTGTAAATCGAATATTAAAAGTAAATTTAAATAACAAAGATTTTGTAAAATTGAAACAATAAAAGAGCTTCGCAAAAATATATTGATTCGATTGATTGTGTGTTGAATGAATATACAAGTGTTGTATTTATAGACAAAATTAGTCCTACAAACCAAAACATCATGACCTACAAAATCCAACCTCGTTTGACTATTTTTGCACGTAGTTCTTAAGTTAGCTTTTACAAACATTGACCATATCATAGGTCCCCAATACTTACTTCATTGTCAGTATTTATGGATGTATATTTTAATATAATATGTATAGCTTGATTGTATACTTAATTCGATGAAATGGTGTGAAGAATTGGCAAGTGTCTGACTCTCAACATGGAAGTTAATCGAGCACATCAAAACTGGATGAAGCTTGAAATCTTCATATTACTAAGCAAGTTTAGTTCTTCCTGACGTGATAATCATTGTGTAACTTTTGAACTGGCATGCATTTATTTTTCCATCTTCATAGCTACTTCATCTTCATTTTCAGAGAGTGTATTCTCTCAATTGGATTCCTCTCAATTTTTTTCAATTGTCCTTAACCATCAAACATGAGAGAGAGAAAATGAGAAATAATATTTGAGAAACACCTTTTTTCACGAAAACTAAACCTAAGAAAACTAATAGTTCGACACGTTGTGTATTCCACCAAGCATCCAATTTTTATTTTTTTAAATATTAAAATAATATAAAATTGATAGCCGCATTTAGACTGGTTTGTGGTATTCGTGGTTGCGGAATTCGTCGGATATAGCATTGCTGGTAAAATTATAAAGAAATGATATATTGAATTTAATGGTTGGGATACGCTGATTGAGAAAAATTGTGAGGATTCCAATTGAGTGAATCCATTCCCATTTGGATATGGACACGAACACGGGAAATTATCACAAAATTGAACAAATATAGGTGCAGGTACAAGTATTCTAGTATCCGCCTACTTCGAATCCACACACATATATATAAACATTTTTAAGAAAATGATAATTAATTGACTCATTAATAAGACTTAGAGAAACCCAAAAAATGGTAATCTTGCGCAAGTTAGAAAAACACATAAATATACAACTTCTACTCCCTCCGGTTTTTTATATATAAGAAACTTTTCATAAAAAATTTCGGTTCTAATTATAAAGAAAAGTTACAACTTTTAAGGTGTGTTTATTGCGTAAAAAACATTTTCAGCCTTTATTTAATTTTTTATTTTTAATATTAGTGGATATATTTAATACTTTATAAATTTCTATAAGGGTATATTTGCAAAAACATTCAATCAGTTGCAACAATTAATGATTGTCTTGATTATGATTTTTTTTAGTTTTTGTTCCTATATTAAAGACCAGATGGAGTATCTTTGATGATATATTAGATTATTTTTTTTGATATTTTGAAAATATTAGTCGAGACAAATCTAACATTTTATATGATGGCATTTTTCTTTGCATATTAGTAAAAAAATATTATCAAATTAAGTCATTTAAAATGGAATGGAGGAAATATGATATTTGATGAAACCACTTATTTAATATACACTTCAAAACATTTTAAAACTATAGTAATAGAGAGGAAAAATGGAGTTTTAAAGAGTATATGAAAGAGAAATGTTAACACATTATTTTTTTTTTACGAATGTTAACAGGTGCTCTTAGAGCATTTGTTAGTAAATTAAAAATAGAAATTACAAATTGGAAATTGTGTCAATTTATTTTTCTAAAAGTTAAAAAAATTAATTTTCTTTAATACATGTTTAATTTGTGGAATCCTTAACACGTGTCATGACCCAATATTAAATAATTGGCTAAATTGCTCTTTTAATCTTTAACTATTTTTTTGGTATCACTTTGGTCCCATAATTAATTTTTGGTTTCTTTTAGTCTTTTAAGTTCATCTCCGATATACATTTTAGTCGTATTCGTTAGATTTATTAAAAAAACTTTAAGTACACATTTCATTTTAACATTAGCTTTAACTTTAATTCATCTTCTTCCTTCTTCTTCATGGTCTTCTTCTTGATTAGTGAAGAGATTTAATGCACCTATGTTTTATTTTTATTTTAATTATAGGAAAAGAACTCAGTGCATTTTATTTGATGTTTTTTGTATGATTCACTACTCATGATTTTCTTAAAGTTTGTTATAGCCACACAAAATGTATTTTTTTTAGCTAAGAATCATATAAAAAACAGATAAGTAAATTCACATGAGTTTTGTCCTCAATTCTATCTATTTATTTGTTTTCAGTTTTGTTCATCGTTAAGTTTCATTTTAAACTATATTCAATTTAGCATAGCTTTTGTTAAATTTTTAGTTAATTTGTTTATTTTTTAAATAATAATTTGATAGATAAAATTTTAGGTAACTATTTGATTAAATTATTTATTTTAACCAATTTTAAATATTTATAAGGAAACAATTTTGTTTCCCTACATATATTCATTATTTTTCATTCTAAATACACACTCTTGATAAATTTTCAGTTTAAATTGCTAACTCTCTTGATCTTAAATATCTTTGATAATATATTAGCAAAAATTATAAAAATTTGATATTTTGAAAATATTCATCGAAACAAATCCAACAACATCTTATATGATACCATTTTTCTTTATATAGTAATAGAAAAACATGGTCAAAGAATGTTACGTGAATAGTGCATATTTTCAAATTATGTCATTTAAAATGGAATAGAGGGAGTATGATATTTGATGAAACCACTTATTCAATATACACTTCAAAACATTTTAAAACCATAGTAATAGAGAGGAAAAATGGGGTTTTGAAGAGTATATAAAAGGGAAATGTTAACACGTGCTGTTAGAGCATTTATTAGTACAGGGTATCTAATAGGTATTGGTTCTTAAATGTTTAAGACATTCCTATGGAAGATAGTTATAATATCTTTTTAAAAAGATAATACTTTTTTTGGCTTAAATGCAGTTTTGGTCCCCTTACTTTCATCTTTTTGTGAAATTGGTCCCCTTATTTTAAAGTTCGACAGTTTTGGTCCTTTCATCATATTTTTTTAACTAAAAAAGGTGACGTGATAGGTTTTAAATGTCGTGGTATATGATCTGAAGATGATAAAATATCAACATCGATAAAACCTTAAGAAAATTTCCTTAAAAACATGTTATAACACCATATTTTAGACAAACTATTATATATAGGGACCAAAACTGTCTAATTTTAAAATAAGGGAACCAATTTTACAAATTGGTGAAAATAGGAGGACCAAAACTGCAATTAAACCTACTTTTTTTAAGGAAAGATAATACTCCGTGATGTCTCGTCAATTTTTCAGTTGTAGTGCTCCATTGTTTTGCCTCAAATCACATGGATTGATCACCTCGATCACACAGATAGCTTTTAAATGCTGTTAAATCAATATATTATGCACGGTCCTAATTAATTAATAGCGGAAGGGTATATTATTAGATATAAATAGTAGAAAACGATTGGAAAAAAAAATTAAATACGAAAAAAATCAAAATCACACGTGTCCATCGTGTCAAACATAACTTTGCATCTTCTTTCCACCAACCACCGTCAAGAATCTTTCTCCGACCACAATCATTTTTCTTCCAAAATCGAGTGAATACCAATTTCTTTGCCTGACAGTTTCTTTCTTTGTTGTTCACAAGCACTTTTTTTTTTAAGGTAAAAAGCATCAGCTCATTTCATAGAAAAAGAAAAGAAAGTACAAGAAAGAAAAGGGGGATTAGACCAAAACCTTTTTAAAAGGTGGTAAATCTAAAGTTGGGCATTCCCAACCTATTCCTAATGTACTCTCCCCTGACAAACTCAGGGATAACATCAAACCAAAATATGTCAAAAGAGGACAAAGATAAACCAAAATTAGCAAA